>JAESFG010000029.1_pt1:642500-857689 | contig 857689 bp, 804 predicted proteins | sample 9269371 | NCBI WGS metagenome assembly JAESFG01 (sample SAMN14506227, study PRJNA617093) | algae metagenome | isolation source: Aetokthonos hydrillicola CCALA 1050 (B3-Florida) and co-occurring... | place: USA: South Carolina | collected 2013-01-01
TGGGGCACGAAATTCAGCCCGGCCGGCGTGAGCGAGACGATCCGCGACGATCGGTCGAGCAGGCGGCAGCCGACGTCCTGCTCCAGCCGCGCGATTTGCCGCGCCACCGATGATTTGGGCATCCTCAGTGCCCGCGCCGCCTCGGAAAAATTGCCGGTGCGGACAATTTCCAGGAAGATCTGGACGTCGGCAAGCTGGATCATCGTTCGCAATTCCGGGACGAATTAGGTCGAATCTACCGCGTTGAACCGGTTCAGGCAAAGATTTACCACCGGTGCGCCGCGATTGCGCCATCGATAACGGCGCGCGCAGCCTGACGGTGCTTGCCAATCAGGAGGATGTGAATGGTCGGGCTTGGGAACGGGGTGTCGAACGAAAGTGCCCGGGCATGAGCGGCGGCATCATCATGACCCCGGTGTCGCTGGGAACAATGACACTGCCCAACCGTGTCGTCATGGCGCCGATGACGCGCACCCGCGCCACCGATGCGCGGGTGCCGACGCCAATGATGGCTGACTATTATGCCCAGCGCGCGTCGGCAGGGCTGATCGTTACCGAGTGCGTCGCGGTCACGCCCGACAGCGCCGGCATCATCCGCGCGCCCGGGCTCTATAACGACGCACAGGTGGCGGGCTGGCGCGCCGTGACCGATGCGGTCCATGCCGCGGGCGGCCGTGTCTTCTGTCAGCTCTGGCACGGCGGGCGCTGCTCGCACATCAGCCTGCAGCCGGACGGGGCAGCGCCGATCGGGCCGTCCGACGTCGCGGCCGAAGGGGTGATCTTTACGCCCGAGGGGCGGCTGCCCTATTCGGTGCCGCGCGCGCTCGAGCTCGCGGAAATCGGCGGGATCGTGCAGGCGTTCGGTGATGCAACGCGTCGCGCGCGCGATGCGGGTTTTGACGGCGTCGAGTTGCATGGCGCTTATGGCTATCTGCCCGACCAGTTCCTGCAGGACGGCAGCAACCGGCGCACAGATTCCTATGGCGGGCCGATCGAGAACCGCGCGCGCTTCCTGTTCGAGGTGGTCGACGCGATGATCGACGCCTGGGACGCCGATCATGTCGGGGTAAAGATCTCGCCGTCGAACACCAGCTATGGCATCAGCGATTCGGATCCGCTCGCGACCTTCAGCCATGCAATCCAGGGCCTGTCGGCGCGCGGCATTGTCTATCTGCACCTGATGGAGGCCGACAAGTCGGACCTCGACAAGGGCATCGTCAAGGTGCCGCACGTCATCGACACCTTCGCCCCGATGTTCGACGGGCCGATCATCGGCAATTGCGGATTCGATCTGGACCGCGCCAATGCCGCGATCGCCGCGGGGCAGGTTGCGCTGGTATCGTTCGGCAAGCTGTTCCTCGCCAATCCCGACCTGCCGGCGCGCTTTGCCGCAGGCGCGGGGTTCAACCCGCCCGATTTCGCGACCTTCTATGGCGAAGGTGGGAAGGGGTATCTCGATTATCCGGCGCTGGCGTGACGCCGCGATCGCACCGAACGGCAACCGGAGGAGCAAGCAGTGCAGGCCTATAGTTACGACAAGTTCGGCGGTGCCGAGGTGCTGCACCGTGGCGATCTTCCGGCGCCGGTGGCGGGGGACAGGCAGGTGGTGGTCGCGGTCGCGGCGCGCTCGATCAACCTGATCGACATCCGCGTGCGCAGCGGGATGATGGGTCCGCTGGTCAACAAGCGGTTCCCGAAGGTGCCGGGGGCAGACTTTGCCGGACAGGTGCTGGCGGTGGGGCCGGGCGTGACCGACCTCAAGGTCGGCGACCGGGTATTCGGCGCGGCCGATCCGTTCAAGGGCGGCAGCTTCGCCGAACGGCTGGCGGTGCCGGCCAACCAGGTCGCGCCGCTGCCCGAGGCGATTACGCTCGGCGATGCCGCGGCGTTGCCGATTGCTGGGCTCGCCGCCCTTATTGCAATGCGCGATCTGGGCAAGGTCAGGGCCGGCGCGCGCGTGCTGATCCACGGCGCGACCGGGCCGGTGGGCCTTGCCGCGATTCAGCTGGCAAAGGCCATGGGCGCGCATGTCACTGCGGTCGCGGGTGCCGGAATCGATCTCGCGCAGACGCTGGGCGCCGATGTCACGCTCGATTATCGCGCCGGTCAGGCCCCCGCGCCCGGGGATCGCTTCGACGTCATCCTCAATGCCTCGGGCAAGATGCCGTTCGCGGTCGGCAAGGCGCTGCTCGCGCCCCGCGGCTGCCTGGTCGAGCCGTCGCCGACGATTGCGGTGTTCATCGGGTCGAAGATCGCCAACCTGTTCCGCGCCCAAAAGCATCAGGCGCTTGCGACCGTCCCGCGCCGCGCCGACCTCGGCTATCTTGCCGAATTGGTCTTGGCCGGAACATTCAGACCAGTGGTCGCCGCGACCTATGGCTTTGACGAGACTTTGGCCGCCTTTGCCCAGGTCGAGCGCGGCGGCGTGGTGGGCAAGGTGGTGGTGACGTCATGAGCCGGAAATTCATCGTGATCGGCGCGCCGCGCGCGCATGGCACGGCCGAGGCGCTGTCGGCGCTGCTGGTGCCCGAAATCGAGGCAGTGTGGCGCGACTATCGGTCGGGGCTGATCCGCGAAATCTATGAACGCGCCGATGCCCGCGGCGTGATCATGGTGTGCGAAGCCGATACGCGCGATCAGGTCGAGCAGATGGCGGCCGATCTGCCGCTGACCAAGGCCGGATTCCTCGATATCCAGATTCTCGAATTGAAGCCGTTCGAGATGTGGCAGACGCTGTTCGCCAACCGGGTCGATTGAGGCGCGGCACCCTGCCCGCCGTTTCGCGGTGCACGGCAACGATCATGGCGGCTGTGTCAACAAATGACCGGGGTCACCGCCGCAGGCTGCGCTCGCGTGGCTGAACCGGCGGGCAACAGAGCCCCGTCGGGCTCCGTCGCGCGTGTCTAAAGCGCCGAATCGCCGGTCAGCCCCATCGCCAGCGTTTCGGTATTGCCGCCTACCCAGATGCGCCCTGCATCGTCCTGCTCGATGGCGATCCGCCCGCGCCGGCCGAGGCAGGTGCCTTGCGTGGCGGTATAGCGGCGCGGCACCTGCCCGCTGCCGATCATCCACGCCGCTACCGAGGCGTTGAGACTGCCTGTCACCGGATCCTCGATCAACGCGCCATGTGGATCGCTGAAGATGGCGCGCACTTCATAGGCATGGGGATGACCGGCCGGGTGCAGCCCGACCATGCCGATGTCGATCCGCGCCCTGTGCGCGCGCGCCGGCCGTACCGCGAGGACGGCGTCCGCACTCGCCAGCTGAAGCCCCAGCCAGCCGGGTCCATTGTCGATCCATTGCTCCGCGACCACATCGGCCACCGCGATGCCGAGCACGCCGCAGGCTTCTTCGAGCTTGGCGGGTTCGACCGGGCCGGACCGGATCAGCGGGGGCGCGGCAAAGGCAAGTCCGGCCTCGCCGCGCCGGATCGTCACCAGACCCGCACCGCATTCCTGCACGATCATGTCCGCTTGCCGGGGCACCCCGCCATTGGTCAGCCAGGCGTGGCAGGAACCGAGCGTCGGATGCCCGGCAAAGGGCAATTCCCTGTCGAGCGTGAATATGCGCACGCGATAGTCGGCCTGTGGCGCGCTCGGGGGCAGCAGAAACGCGGTTTCGGAGAGGTTGAACCAGCGGGTGATGCGCTGCAGCACGTCCGTGTCGCGGTCTTCCGCCAGCGCGATGACCGCCAGCGGGTTGCCGGTGAAGGGGTTCTCGCCGAACACATCGACCATCTGAAAGGGATAACGCGCCATAATCCGTCCAACCCGCTCGTCCAGCGCCGCCAGCGGCGCAGGGCGCACCATTGCCATCGTCCCGCCGATTGCAAGCGCGAAGCGGGATCGGCCGTCATTCCCATGCGCTAGCGGTCGCCGGGGTCGCGGGCCGCACCCGCCTGCACATATTCTGCACGACCATCGCACCACACGCCGACACGGCGCACCGCCAGGTCTGCGCACGGCACGCGCATAGCGGCCCTGCCTTCCAAGGGGAAATGCCATGACCGCGCAGCGTCGCTTCATCAGTTCACTCGGTTTCAAATATATTCTCGCCATTCTGGTCATCGCCGTCGGCGACTGGCTCTTCTATCAGCGGCATTGGGGCGGCACCGGCTACGGCCTGTTCGCGGCAGCGCTGGCAATTGCCGCGATGGCGGGGCGCCCGGCGATCGTCCGGGATCGCGTCGCGCTGGCCTTCTGGCTCGCCAGCCTCGCCTTTGTCGCAGCGCTGATCTTGGATCCGTCGCTGCTGGCCTGGGGGCTGTTCGGTGCGTCGCTGGGCGTCGCCATCCTGAAGCCACGCACCGGGCCGTTCGACGATGCGTGGCGCTGGTTCCAGCGGCTGGTGTGGCAGACCATGACCAGCGCCATCCTGCCCCTGCTCGATCTGGCACGACTGAGCCGGCTGAAAGCGCAAATGCGCGCGCGCGGGCGGCCGGTGCGGGCGTTGCCGCTGCGCACCCTGGCCTCCACCGTTGCCCTGCCTTTGATCGGCACCGCCATCTTCCTGATGCTGTTTGCCGATGCCAATCCGGTGATCCGCGACTGGCTGGGCAACCAGCGTATCGACGACTTCGCGATTCTCCGCCCGATGCTCTGGGCGCTGCTGCTGCTGTTCGCCTGGAATGCGCTGCGTCCCCGGCTGGCCCTGCGGCTGCTCGCCAGCTTCGACGGGACCGGCGATGTCCGCATTCCGGGCGTCAGCGTCGCATCGGTGACGCTGTCGCTGGTCATGTTCAACGCGCTGTTCGCGCTGCAGAATGGCATGGATGTCGCGTGGCTGTGGGGCCTTGTGCCGCTGCCCGACGACATGAACCTCGCCGAATATGCGCATCGCGGCGCCTATCCGTTGATCGTCACCGCGCTGCTCGCCGGACTGTTCGTGCTGGTGACATTGCGGCCCGGCTCGCAGACCGCCGCCACCCCGGCGATCCGCTGGCTGGTGACGCTGTGGATCGCGCAGAATGTCCTGCTGGTGGCATCGAGCGGCTTGCGCACCATCGACTATGTCGAGGCCTATTCGTTGACGCTGCTGCGCCTCGCCGCGCTCGAATGGATGGCGCTGGTCGCGCTCGGCCTCCTCTTCATCCTGTGGCGGATGCTCGGCGGCAAGAGCGGGCCGTGGCTGATCAACGCCAATGCGGCAGCCGCGCTGCTGCTGCTCTCCGTCGCGGCGTTCGTCGACCATGGCGCAATCGTCGCGCGCTGGAACACCACCCATGCGCGAGAGGTCGGCGGCAAGGGCGTGCAGCTCGATCTCTGCTATATGCGCGGCCTCGGTCCCTCGGCGCTGCTGCCGCTGGTCGAGCTCGAGCGCCATCCGCGGCTGACCGCCGATTTCCGCGAGCGGGTCGCGGCCACGCGCATCATGTTGCGCGAAAACATCAAGACCGACGCGCAGTGGGGTTACTGGAGCATTCGCGACCAGCAGCGCGCGGGGCAGGCCGATGCCCTGGTCGCTGCCCACCGCCTGCCGACCATCGTGCCCGATGTCCGGGGCCGGGACTGCCACGGGCGTCCCTACCCGCCGCAACCGGTGCCAATGGTCGTTTCCGTTCCCAAGGCTCCCCCATCGCCGTCGCCCCCGCCTCCCGCCGCCGCCCCATTGACACCGGCCGCACCGCAATGATCATGGCCCCCATGTCCCGCACCATCCTGATCGTCGATGACGACCCCCATATCCGCCAGCTGCTGGCCTTCGCGCTGGCCAAGGCGGGGATGACGACGATCGAGGCCGGCGATGGGGAAGCCGCGCTGGCGCAGGTTGCAGCGCACGCCCCACACCTGGTTATCCTCGACATCGCCATGCCGCGCATGGACGGGCTGGAGGTGTGCCGCCGCTTGCGCAGCGAGGGCGATACCCCCGTGCTGTTCCTCTCCAGCCGCGACGAGGAGATCGACCGGGTGGTGGGGATCGAACTCGGCGCCGACGATTATGTCGTCAAACCGTTCAGCCCGCGCGAAGTGGTGGCGCGCTGCCAGGCGATCCTCAGGCGCACCACGCCCAAGGCGCCGGTGGTGGCCAGCCACGGGCTGATCCGCCACGGCGGGCTCGACATGGATGTCGATGGCTGGACGGTGCTGTGGCAGGGTGTGGAGGTGCCGCTGACCGCGACCGAATTCGGCATATTGCGCACGCTCGCCGCCATGCCCGCGCGCTTCTTCTCGCGCGATGCGATCATCGACCGGCTGCACGGGCCGGGCTTTGCCATCACCGACCGGACCATCGACAGCCATGTCCGCAACTTGCGCGCCAAATTCGGCGCGGTCGGCTGCACGACGCTGATCGAGACACGGCCGGGCGTGGGGTACCGGCTTGGCGCCTGCACGCCCGCACCGGCATGAGAGCGGCGCTCAAGGCCGCCATCGCCCGCCGCTGGCCGCGCCTGCACCTGCGCACGATCATCTTCGGCACCTTGCTGCTGGTCGCGGCGCTGCCCGGCGTCGGGGCGATCTTCCTGCGGGTCTACGAAAACGCGCTGGTCCGCCGCACCGAGGCCGAACTGATCGCGCAGGGCGCGGCGCTCGCCGCGAGCGCGGCGCTGTTGTGGCCGGGCACTGATGCCGCTGCGCCACCACACGCGCGGCCGGCCATCAACAGCCGCTATGAGCTGGTGCCGACCGAAGTCGACCTCAACGACGCCCCGATCCTGCCGACCCGCCCGGAGCCGGTGCCGACCGCGCTGACGCCGGACCCGGCAGCGCAGCAGGTGGCCGATCGCCTCGCCCCGGCGATTGCCGAAACGCAGGCCGCGACGCTGGCCTCGGTCCGCCTGCTCGATGCCCAGGCGATCCTGCTCAACGGCGACCGCCCGGGCTTTCGCCTCGCTGCCGCCGATGAAGTCCGTGAAGCGCTGGCCGGGCGCACGGCGACCCGGTTGCGGCGGCTGCACCCGCATCAGCGCGACCGCCCGCTCGATTGGCTGAGCCGTGCCGAGAACCTGCGCCTGCATCATGCCCGACCGATCCGCGTCGACGGCCGCCCCGTCGGCGTCATCCTCATCTCGCGTTCGCCGCCGCCATTGTTCGCGGGCATGGCGGAAGACTGGGGCAAGATCAGCATCGGCGTCGTCACCATCTTCCTGACGCTGATCTTCCTCACCGCGCTGCTGGCACGCACCATTGTCCGCCCGATCGAGCGCCTGTCCGCCGCCACCCGCGCCGTCGCCGCCGGACGCAGCGATTTCCCCGGCGATCCGTCGCTGCGTGTGATCGAGATCGAGACGCTATACGCGGAGTTCCGCAGCATGGCCGACGGCATCCGCCGCCGCTCCCGCTATCTGCGCGATTTCGCCGCCTCGCTCAGCCATGAGTTCAAGACCCCGCTCGCGGGCATCACCGGCGGGCTAGAGCTGATCGAGGATCACGGAACGGAGATGAGCGCAGCCGAGCGCCAGCGCTTCCTCGCCAACATGCGCGCCGATGCCGATCGCCTGTCCAGGCTGACCGGGCGCCTCATGGAACTGGCCAAGGCCGACATGCGCGCACCCGATGGCAGCGCCTGCTGCGATGCCGGGGCGGTGCTGGCGCAGGCGGCGGACGGCTATCGCAGCGAAGGCTTTGCCATCGACTGCGCGGTGGCGGCGGGGACGATGGTCGCGCTCGACGCGGAGACGCTGCGCGCCATCGCCTCGGTGCTGATCGACAATGCGCGGCAGGCGGGGGCAGGCCGGCTTGGCGTCGGCGCAACCCTGCTCCCCGACAGCATCCGGATCGACTTTGCCGACAGCGGCCCCGGCATTCCCCCAGCCGATCGCGGCCGCATCTTCGAAACCTTCTTCACCTCGAAGCGAGAGAGCGGCGGCACCGGTCTCGGCCTCGCCATCGCGCGCAGCCTGGCGGAAAGTGCCGGCGGGGCGCTTACCCTCGAAGACAGCAGCGAAGGCGCGCGTTTCCGGCTGGTGCTATCCCGCGCTTGATGCCGCTGCCAGCGGCCGCAATCACATCTCGACCATCTCGAACTCGTCCTTGCCGGTGCCGCATTGCGGGCAATACCAGTCGGCGGGGATGTCGGCCCAGCGCGTGCCCGGGGCGAGGCCTTCTGCCGGATCGCCGGCCTCTTCGTCATAGACATAGCCGCAGTTCAGGCACTGCCAGACCCTGAACGGTTCCTCCGCCATCTCACTGTACCCCGAAGCGGACACGGACATGCTTGGGCCCGCACACGAAGTTGGAGCGGGTCAGTTCGGGCGGTGCAGTCAGTTCGAGGGAGGACAGGCGCGGCAGCAATTCCTCCCATAGCAGCCGCATCTCCATCTTGGCGAGATGCTGGCCGACGCAGACGTGCGGGCCGTAGCCGAAGGCGACATGGCGGTTGGGCTTGCGGTCGATGTCGAATTCGAACGGCCGGTCGAACGCCGCCTCGTCACGGTTGGCGGATTGATAGGGCAGCATCAGCCAGTCGCCCTGCCTGACCTGCTGCCCGCCCACCTCCACATCGGCCATGGCGGTGCGCATGAAATGCTTGACCGGCGTTGCCCAGCGGATGCTCTCGTCGACGAACTGGCCCATCAGCGTAGGATCGGCCTGCAACCGCCGCAGCAGCTCGGGCCGCTCGGCGATCGAGCAGAGCGCGGACGCGGTGGTGTTGGACGTGGTATCATGCCCAGCCGTCGCGGCGATGATGTAGAAGCCCATGATCTGGCGGTGGTTGAGATAGTCACCGTCGATGGTGGCATTGGCGATCAGGCTGTTGACCTTGGCATCGTCGGGCGCCGCGCGGAACCGTTTGGTCACGTCGGCAAAATAGGCCTCGAGGTCGGCGTTGGTCTGCACCAGCTGTTGCAACGCCTCGGCCGGGGTCACCTCCGCCTTGTTGCGGTTGAGCTCGGGGTCGCCGGCGGAGAACAGCTCCTGCGTCAGCCTCATGAGGTAAGGCTCGTCCTCCTGCGGCACGCCCAGCACGGTCATGATGACGCGCAGCGGGTACCAGAAGGCGACGTCCTCGGCGAAATCGCATTCGGGCGCGCGGTCGATCATGTCCTGTGCCCAGAGCTTGGCGATGCCGCGGACCTGCTCTTCCATCTTCTTGACTGCCGCCGGGGTCATGGCGGGGAAGACGACACCGCGCAGCGCCTTGTGCTCCGCCCCGTCGACCGAGACCAGGCTGCGGATCAGATTGGCCTCGCCGCCGGTCAGGAAGCGCACCACCGCCTCGCTCTCCTTGGGGGAAACGACGGTCGGGCGCGGCTCGTTGAAGAAGATGCTGCCCTGCCGCTCCACCTCCATCACGTCGGCGTGGCGGGAGACCACCCAGAAGGGGGCATATTCAGTCTCGGCGGTCATCGCCATCGGCGCGTCGCGTCGGATTTCGGCAAAGGCCTCGTCGATCGGAGTCGCCTGCTGATAGGCTACCGGATCGACGATGGTGCGCGACAGCGCCTCTGACAATGTTGGTGCGCTCATGCTCTGGCCCTCTCCCGGCGCTTTTGGTTTCCGTTGACGTCAACCAAAGTCGGGCGCAGGTCAAGCCATGGCGCCTTCCCGATCGTTGGCTATTGCCCGCGGATGAACGCGCGGATGTCGCGGGACAGCGCCGCCCGGTCCTCGTCGCGCACATACATCATGTGGCCGCTCTCATAATAGCGGAAGGTGATGCGGTCGCGCGGGAAGCCGGTGCGGGTCAGCGCATATTCGGCGGCGAAAAAGGGCGTGGCGAAATCGTACCAGCCCTGCGCATTGAACACGCGCAGCCCTGAGTTTTCCCGCATCGCCCGGCTGATATAGGGCGCGACATTGAGGTAGGTGTCGCTGTCGCGGCCTGCGTTCAGCCGCCAGTCCCAGTTGCGCACTCCGCCGATGGTCGAATAGGCCCGGTCGGTGCGATAGTTCAGCGTGCGCCGCAGATGGTCGTTGATCGCGGCGGTATAGCCGGCGTCGATGCCGTAGAAGCTCGGGTCATTGTCCGGCGTCTCGCCTGCCGCGTCGGCATCGACCCCGGTGTAGCGCGCATCGAGCCGCCCGACCGTCAGGCCCCGGTCGCGCAGCAATTCCTTGTAAAAGCGCGCCGGGGTGATGCGCAGGTCGGCGCGCTCGATATATTCCTCGGAAATACCGGTGTAGCGGGCGAGGTCGCGGCGCACGGTCGCGCGGCGCTCGCTGCTCAGCGCATTGCCCTGCATCAGCGCGGGCAGATAGACGTTCATCGCCCAGTCGCGCGCCTCGGCCACCACTTGCGCGGTCGGTGCGCCGTTGAACGCCGACTTGCCGTGGAACAGCGCGGTCGCCGCCATGCTCGGCACGTTGAGCGCGTAGCTGACCTCGTTGCCCGGCGTGTCCGCGCCCGCCCCGAAATCGAGCACGGTCGAAATCAGGATGATGCCGTTGAGCCCGACATCGTTGTAGCTGCCCTCGAGCTGGTTGAGCACCGCCGCGGACCGGGTGGTGCCATAGCTTTCGCCGCCGAGATATTTGGGCGAATTCCACCGGCCATTCTCGTCCAGCCACTGGCGGATGAACTGCGCGACCGAGCGCGCGTCCTGCGTCACCCCCCAATAGTCGGCCGGATCGACGCCGGGCATGGCGTAGGAAAAGCCGGTGCCTACGGGATCGATGAAGACGATGTCGGTGACGTCGAGCAGGCTGTCGGGGTTGGCGACCAGCGGATAGGGCGGTGCGCCGTCGTCGCGCGCATCGGAAGGTATGGCGACGCGCACCGGGCCGAATGCGCCCATGTGCAGCCACAGCGATCCGGAGCCCGGACCGCCGTTGAACAGGAAGGTGACCGGCCGGTTGGGATCGTTGCCGGCGCGCACATAGCTGGTCGAGAAGATAGAGGCGCGGGGCGTGCCGTCCTCGGCGCGCAGGAAGGTTTCGCCAGCGGTGGCGACATAGTCGACGCGCACGCCGTTGAAGGAACCGCTGTGGCGGGTCACCGACCGGTTGGGCTGGCGCTGGTCGGTTTCCGCCGGGGCCGGTGCCGCCGCAGGGGCCGGCGTAGCGCGCGCCTGCTGCGCCGTCGCCGCCATCGGCGCCAGCGCCACCGCGCCCGTTGCCAGCCATGCCAGAGCCAAACCCGTCTTGCGCATATGCATCTCCCCTTTTGCCTGAGCGGGATAGCCGATGCCGCCCGCAGTGCAAGGCTACTTGCGCTGCCCGGCGTCGGGGGGCAGACTCCTGCGCATGACACCAGCCCCCAAGCTCATCGCCGCGACCCTCGCCGTCTCGCTGTTCGCCGTGCCGGCCTCTGCCGATAGCAAGAGGTTCGGCCTGACCGGCTTCGACGCGGTCGACGTGCGCGGCGACATGATCGTAGAGATTGTCGACGCAGCGCCAGTGCGCGCCGATGCCGAAGGCGCGCGCTCGACGCTGGAGACGCTGAGCATGGAGGTGCAGGAACGCACGCTGACCATCCGCCAGCTATCCGACGGGCCTTATGGACCGCGTCGCGCGGGAGAGCCGCCGGCGCGCATCCGCATCAATGCGCGCGGCCTGTCCCGCATCAGCGTGCATGGCGGCGGCCGGGTCACCGTCACCGGCATGCGCGGCCAGCAGGTCATCGTCACGCTCGACGGGGCCGGCACGGTCGATGCGCGCGGGATCGTGGCCGAACAGCTCGATGTGCGCGCGGCGGGGCAGGGCACGGTCACCGTCGCCGGCCGGGCACGGTCGATGAGCGCAGTCAACAGCGGCGCCGCCGCGATAGAGGCGCAAGCGGTGGTGCCGCGCGATCTGTCGGTGCGGTCGAGCGGCGCCGGTTCGGGCAATTATGCGGCCAGCGGCACGGCGCGGGTCGATGCGCTGGGCGATGGCAATGTCACCGTCACCGGCCGCGCGCGCTGCACGGTGCGCAATGTCGGTGCCGGCACGGTCAATTGCGGCCCCGCCGCACGCGGAACGCTGCCCACCACCGCCGACGTGGAGTGATATCAACCCCTCTCCCGCATGCGGGAGAGGGACGATCAGGCCGCCACCTTCAGCTGGGCGTCCTCGAATGCGCTGTCATAGCTGCCGATCAGCGCCCGGTCGTCATGCTGCCAGGGGTGGAAGCCGGGCTTGAAGTAGCTCAGCCATTCGGGGATCAGCTTCCTGAGCACCCCGGGCTTGCCAAGCAGATACCACCAGATGCGGGCCGTGACTTTCCAGCCGCTCAGCCCATCCTGCCGCAGCAGCGCCTTCATGCCCTTGACCCGCTTGGGCCAGAAGCGGCTGGTGACCAGCAGCATCATGATCGTCTTGGCCTTCCAGCGGCGCCAGCGGGTCCAGTCCTTGGTCGCGTGGAGGAAGGTGTCATAGGCAACGCCCTTGTGCTCGATTTCCTCGATCGCGTGCCAGCGCCACAAATCGCCCCATTCGCGGTCGGCACCTTCCAGCAGCGCCGGGTTGCGCAGGAAATCGGCAGCAAGGATCGCGGTATAATGTTCGAGCGCGATGGTCGCGAGCAGATTGACCATCGGCGGGCGTTTGGCGATCAGGTCGAGCACATGATCGACATCGGCGTTGAGTTCGCCGAGGTCGTAGCCGGCTTCCTCCACCTTGCGGTTGAAGGCGACATGTTCGCGGCTGTGCATCACCTCCTGCATGGTGAAGGCACGGATTTCCTGCGCCAGCTTCGGCGGCACGCCATCGCGATGGGCCTTCACCGCCTCGATGAACATCGCCTCGCCACGCGGGAAGGTGACCGACAGCGCGTTATAGAAGGCGGTGGCGATGGGATCGCCGTTCATCCACCAGCGCCGCTGCGCCACGTCACGGCCAAAGCGGCGGTCGCGGGGGGTAATGGTAAGGTCGGCAGGGGTGGGGGAGAGGGAAAGGCTGGACATTTGCGATGCTCCGGCTGCAACATGGCAACAGGAAGCAGATAAAGAGAAACTGACACGAATGTCAATAGTGAGAAAGCGGCTGAGCCATGCGGCATCGAGGGAAATGGCGCTGGATGCGGCACGCGAACTGCTGATCGAGGCCGGACCGCAGGCGGTGACGCTGAAGGCGGTGTCGGCCCGCATCGACCGCACCCACGCCAATCTGCTCCATCATTTCGGCAGCGCCGCCGGTTTGCAGAAAGCGCTGGCCAGCCATCTGACCGACCAGGTGTGCGACAAGATCGCCGCCAATATCGACGCCAGCGAGCCGGGCCAGCGCAACATCCGCGAGATCGTCGACCTGACCTTCGATGCCTTTGGCCGCGACGGCGCCGGCGCGCTCGCCAGCTGGATGGTGATGACCGGAAACGAGGATGCGCTCGATCCGATCGTCGAATCGATCCATTCGCTGATCGATCACCTGTCCCCCGACGCGCACGAAAAGCGCGTGCTGCATGAAGATACGCTGGCACTGGTGCTGATGGCGCTCGGCGACGCGCTGATGGGCGAGCCGATGGCTGCCGCGCTCGGCCTGCCGCGCGATACCTCCCGGGTATTGGCGACCGAACTGGTCGAAGGCCGCATCGCCGCATTCATGGCCGAACATGGCCATGACGTGCTGGAGCGCTGACCCCCGTACAAGCAAGGGCGCGGCGGTTGCCCGCCGCGCCCTGCCCTCGAACCTCAGGTCCGATCAATAGCCGCGCGTGCCGTCGGTCATGGCGCCACCGCCGGTCGCGATGCCCGGGCTGCTGCCGAAGCCGGTCAGCGGGGCATCGGCATCGCTGCCCGACCGATGGGTCGAGCCGAAGGCGGCGCTGGTGCCGGTGCCCGCAGCAATGCCGTCATTGGTTCCGCTGCTGTCGTGGCTAGTGCCGCTGCTATGCGATGCCGTACCGCTGCTGCCTTCGATGCTGTGCTTGAGCGCGCTCATCCGGTCGTGGCCACGGCGCACCGATTCATACGCCTTGCGCACCGCTGCCTCGGCGGAGCCGGTCAGCTTGCCGCTGTCGAGCGCCGATTCATACTTGGCCTTGATATGGTCCTCGCCGCGCTCGACTTCCTTGATGATCGCGCTGTCGTCGCTGCCGGTCACGGCATCGCGCAGCGACAGGAAGGCGCGATGCGCGGCGGCCAGCACGGTGCCGTCGTCTTCCGGATTGCCGCCCAGCGTGCGCACTTCGGCCTGCAGGTCACGCACGCAGCGCTCGCGCTCGCCGGCGAATTCGGTGAACATCGAGCGGTAATGGTCGCTGGTCGCATTCTCGGCCGCCTTGCGATAGCCGTCGACGCTGTCGAGCGTGGTCGCGATCAGGCCGTTGAGCGTGGCTTCATTGTCGTTGCCGATCATGATGGGTTCCTTTCGCTTGTGGCGCTGGGGGGATGCGGCGAGGGTGCCGCGCGCCATGCGGGGGTAATGCGCAGGGGGCGGCTGCGGTTTCGTCGTTGCCGGGGCGCAATGTCCCGGTTGCGCTGCGACTCGCCAAATGAGCGGCCACCGACTAAAGGCGCGCGATGCATTTTCTCGACCAAGCCAAGATCCTCATCCGCTCCGGCGCGGGCGGCGGCGGCGCCGTGTCCTTCCGCCGGGAAAAATATGTCGAATATGGCGGGCCGGATGGCGGCAACGGCGGCAAGGGCGGGGATATCGTCTTCGAAGCCGTGCCCGGCCTCAACACGCTGATCGATTTCCGCTACACCCAGCATTTCCGGGCCGAGCGTGGCCATGGCGGAATGGGGCAGGATCGCACCGGTGCCGGCGGCGACGATCTGGTGATCAAGGTGCCGGTGGGCACGCAGATCCTCGCCGATGACGAGGAGCGCAGCCTGATCGCCGATCTCACCACGGTCGGGCAGCGCATCGTGCTGCTGCGCGGCGGCGATGGCGGGCGCGGCAACGCCAGCTACAAGACCAGCACCAACCGCGCCCCGCGCCAGCATGGCACCGGCTGGCCGGGCGAGGAAATGTATGTCTGGCTGCGGCTCAAGCTGCTCGCCGATGCCGGCCTCGTCGGCCTGCCCAATGCCGGCAAGTCGACCTTCATCAACCAAGTCACCAACGCGCAGGCCAAGGTCGGCGCCTATGCCTTCACCACCACCCGCCCGCAGCTCGGCGTTGTCCGGCACAAGGGCAATGAATTCGTCATCGCCGACATCCCCGGCCTCATCGAAGGCGCGGCGGAGGGGGCGGGCATCGGTGACCGCTTCCTCGGCCATATCGAACGCTGCCGGGTGCTGCTGCATCTGGTCGATGCCAATGACGAGCATGTCGCGACCAGCTACCGCATCGTCCGCGACGAGCTGGAGGCCTATGGCGCCGGCCTGACCGACAAGCCGGTGGTCGTCGCGCTCAACAAGATCGACACGCTCGACGACGAACTGATCGCAGCGCTGTCAGAGGAGTTGGAAGAGGAGAGCGGCGCGGAGGTGATCTGCATCAGCGGCGCCAGCGGCGTCGGTGTCGACTGGGCGCTCGACAAGTTGCTCGAAGCCATCGGCAGCGACCATGCTGCGGTGGGCGAGGACGACGAGGGCGAGGACGCGATTGAGTGGTCGCCGGTGTGAGCATCGATCTACGTTGGCAGGACCTCACTCAAGTCCTGCGTGAAACGCGGATGTTCCTAGCGCAGACGGATGCTGATTTCACTTGGTCAGGTTGGCGGGACCAAACCGCGGCGCTGTCCGAATGGGACGGAGTCATCTCGTCTGCCGAAGCCCGAACACTCGACGTTGCAGACATAGCCTATTTCTTCGCACCTACCGGCTCGCTTCAGGAAGTCAGTCTGTCAAGCGGATGTGCGGATGCATTCCTGAAGCTGGCTGCTCGTTTCGATAAAGCCAGCAAGGGCCTATGATCCATGCCTTGATCGGGCTGCCAGATACCGATCGATGGCGGTTCGCCGCCGGTACACCGTGGCAGTACCGCAGCGTAGATTGCACTTGAGCATATGCTTGGTGCCCGGCAGCATCAATGATAAGCTGTGGCAATGGCTACTCAATCCGCATATCGCCTGCTGACGGCCGAGGAATTTCTCCAGATCGAGTTTGGCGAACAAAAAGCCGAACTGGACAATGGCGTTATTCAAATGATGGCTGGCGGAACTGCCCGTCACGCCACCATTCAGATCAATGTCATCGCTGCTTTGCGCCAGCGGCTGCGCGGGTCCGGCTGCACGCCCTTTTCATCGGACATGGCGGTCCAAACACATGGTCGCTCGGTGCGCTATCCCGACGTCACCGTATTTTGCGGCCACAATGATCCTGCCGATGACGAGGCGAAGGCGTTTTCGGACCCGCGCGTGATCGTCGAGGTGCTATCAGCAGGCACTGCCCGCACCGATCTCCGGGTCAAGCTGCCCGAGTATAAGGCGCTGCCCAGTGTCGATACTATCGTGTTGATCGACACCGCGACCGAGCGGCTGCATATCGTCCAACGGACATCGACCAACGGCTGGAGTGAACAACTGCACACCGATCCGGTCGATCTCGTGCTGCCGTCGCTCGGCGTCACTATCCCCCACGACGAGATTTTCGCGCGCGATTGATTGGCGCGGGCGTTCCCCCGCGCTATCGCCGCCGCAATGACGCTGTTTCCGCCCGCCTCCTGCCCGCGCCTGATCGTCAAGATCGGATCGGCACTGCTAGTCGATGGCGACGGCGGCGTGCGGCGGGCGTGGCTGGAGGGGATTGCGGCGGACATCGCGGCGCGCACCCGCGAAGGGCAACAGGTGGCGGTGGTGTCTTCGGGCGCAATCGCGCTAGGCGCGCGCCGCCTCGGCCTCGCCAAGGGCGGGCGCGCCAGCCTAGAGGATGCGCAGGCAGCGGCGGCGACCGGGCAGATCGCGCTCAGCCAGGTGTGGGCCGAGGTGCTGGGGGCCGAAGGGCTGACCGCGGCGCAGATGCTGGTGACTTTGGGCGACCTCGAGGACCGGCGGCGCTATCTCAATGCCGCGGCGACGCTCGACCGGCTGCTGACGCTGAGGGTGGTGCCGATCATCAACGAGAATGACAGCGTCGCCACCGAGGAAATCCGCTTCGGGGACAATGACCGGCTGGCAGCGCGGGTCGGCCAAGCGGCAGGCGCGCAGGGCGTGCTGCTGCTGTCCGACGTCGACGGCCTCTATGACCGCAACCCCGCGCTGGCGGGCGCTCAGCATATCGCCCGGGTCGAGCGGATCGACGGCGCGGTCGAGGCCATGGCCGACCGCGGATCGGCGTCCGGCATGGGCTCGGGCGGCATGGTCTCCAAAATCGCCGCCGCGCGCATCGCCAACAGCGCGGGCGCGGACCTTGCCATCGCCTCCGGGCGGATCGCACGACCATTGTCGGGCGCGGCGCGGCACACGCTGTTCGTCGCCGAACGCGCGGCGCGCGCCCGCAAGGCGTGGTTGGCCGGCGGGCTGACCGCAGGCGGTACGCTGACCATCGATGCCGGCGCGGTGCGGGCGCTGCGTGGCGGCGCCAGCCTGCTCGCCGCCGGAGTCCGCGCCGTCTCCGGCCAGTTCGAGCGCGGCGACGTGCTCGACATCGCCGGGCCGGACGGCATTGTGGTGGCGCGCGGTCTCTCCGAATATCCCTCCGCCGACGCCGCCCTGATCCTCGGCCTGCCGCGCGACGCGCAGGAAGCGGCGCTGGGCTATGCCCCGCGCGCGGCGATGGTCCACCGCGATCATATGGCGCTGCTGTGATCCATTCTCCGCAAATTTGGCGAGTTCGCGCCAAGCCGCCAAGCCGCCAAGAGCCTTTGCCTGGTCGCGCAGCGACTTGCTGTCCCCGGCAATCAGGACGGCGCTGGTGCCGCAGTGTAGCGCCGCGTCGCGGAAGAGGATGCGCTCTTGGCGGCTTGGCGACTTGGCGCGAACCTATTTTTTCCACTGGCGCGTCTCAATGCTGAGCCTGGCGATCACTGGCGCCACCGGCTTCGTCGGACAGGCGGTGATGGATCATGCGCTGGCGCAGGGGCACCGGGTGCGCGCCTTGGCGCGGCGACCGCAGGCGGCGCGTGAGGGTGTGGCATGGATCGCTGGTGACCTGGCCGACGGCGCAGCGCTTTCAGCCCTATGCGACGGCGCAGATGCCGTCTTGCACATCGCCGGCGCGGTCAATGTGCCGACGCGGGAGGCATTCGCCGCCGCCAATATCGGCGGCACGCAGGCGGTGGTCGATGCTGCCGCTGCGGCAGGCGTCGGGCGCTTCGTCCATGTGTCCAGCTTGGCTGCGCGCGAACCCGCACTCAGCAACTATGGCTGGTCGAAGGCCGGCGCCGAGGATGTGGTGCGCGCCTCCGCGCTCGACTGGACCATCGTCCGCCCGCCCGCCATCTACGGCCCGCGCGATGCCGACATGCTGGAGCTGTTCCGCATGGCGCGGCGCGGCTTCATGCTGCTGCCTCCCGCCGGGCGGCTGTCGTTGGTCCATGTCGAGGACCTTGCCCGGCTGCTGGTGACGCTCGCCGTCGGCAATGACGGCATCGGCCAGCTCTATGAGGTCGATGACGGCACGGCGGGCGGCATGACCCATCGGGGCCTGGCAGATGCCATCGGCATCGCGGTCGGCCGGGCCCGCCTCGCGACCGTGTCCGCGCCGCGCTGGCTGCTGCATGCGGCGGCGCGCGGCGACCGGCTGGTGCGGGGGCCAAAGGCCCGGCTGACGCCCGACCGCGCTAGCTACATGGCGCATCCCGACTGGACGGTCGATCCCGCGCTGCGGCCTGCGCAGACCATCTGGCAGCCGGCCATCACCCCTGCTGACGGGCTCGCCACAACCGCGCGCTGGTACCGGGCCAACGGCCTGCTCTAGCGTGTGGGCCGGTCGCGCAGCGCGGCCATGGCGACCGCCAGCCAACCACCGATCATCAGCACGCCGCCGATCGGGGTCACCGCCCCCAGCCAGCGCGGGCCCCCGAGCGCCATGGCATAGAGGGTCAGCGCAAACAGCGCGGCTCCGGCCAGCAGGGCGATGGTCGCGCGCGGGAAACGCGACGCCAGCGCCAGGGCGGCGACCGCGTGGATCAGTTGATACAGGCCGCCGGTGCGCAGCCACTCGGCCGCCTGCGGGCTTGCCGCGCCATGCGCGCCGAACGCCCCCGCGCCGATCGCCAGCGCGGCGGACAGCGCCGCTGCGATGGTCAGGCCGCGCCGGTCAGTCATCGCGGCTCAGCCGGTCGGCGATGCGGTCGAGTATCTCGCGCGGCCGCTGCTTGCTGCCGGCAAAGAAGCGCAGGTCCATGCCGGCGCTGACATCGCCGCTGTCGATCTGCAGCGCCAGCCGCTTGGTATCGAGATGCCGCACCGCGCGCTCGGCATCGGCAATGTCGCCGGGCTCGGTGCCCACCGCCTCCAGCGTCATCAGCGCCATCGCCATCGCGCTTTCGAAAGTCTCGCGCACCGCGCCGTGCGGTTCGGCGGGGGCCAGTGCGATCATCTGCCGCCGGTCATAGGCGCGCACGAATATCTTGGCCTGCGGGAAGGCGCGCATCACCGGCTCGATCTGCTCGGCACCATAGCTCTGGTCGTCGATGCAGAAGGCGATCACCTGCGCGTCCTCGGCCCCGGCGTGGCGCAGCACGTCGAGCCGCAGCCCGTCGCCATAATAGACCTTGATGTCGAACCGTCCGGAGGTCTCGATGGTGGCCGGGCGCTTGTCGATCAGCGTCACCGAACAATCGGCGGCGTTGAGCATCTGCGAGACGATCTGGCCGAAGCGGCCGTGCCCGACGACGATGGCGCGGCCCCGCGGCGCATGCTCGGGCCCGTCGAGCGCGCGGTCGGCGGCGATATCCTCGTCACTGCGGCTGTATTCGAGCCGCCGCGCGAACAGCATCAGGAAGGGCGTGCTGGCCATCGACAGGGTGACGACGGCGCCGAACAGGCTCGCCGCCTCCGGCCGGATCAGCAGCGCCTCCTGCGCCTGCGCGAACAGCACGAAGCCGAATTCGCCGCCCTGGCTGAGCAGCAGCGCCAGCGCCAGCGCCGGCCGCCAGCTCATGCCGAACAGCCGCGCCACCACCCAGATCGCCCCGGTCTTGACGATCACCAGCCCGGCGGCGAGCCCGATCACCGTCAGCGGCCGCGCCGCGACCACCTCCAGATCGAGCACCATGCCGACGGCAAGGAAGAACAGGCCGAGCAGGATCGAGCGGAACGGTTCGACATCGGCTTCCAGCTCGTGCCGATAGGGCGAATCCGCCAGCATCACCCCGGCGACGAACGCACCCAGCGCGACCGAGAGATGCAGCGCATGCATCAGTCCGGCGCTCGCCAGCACCGCGAACAGGCCGACGACCACGAACAGCTCGCGCTCGCCGATCCGGCCGACCAGCTTGAGCAGCGGCGTCATGATGAAGCGCCCGGCCAGCACCAGCCCGATGACGGCCGCGACGGTGTAGAGCGCCAGCGTCCAGCCCGACGGATCGGATGGATCGGGCGGCACGCGCGACAGGGCGGCAACCAGCGTGATCAGCGGGACGATCGACAGATCCTGGAACAGCAGGATGGAAAAGGCGCGCTCCCCGAACGGCGAATTGATCCGCCCGCTCGCCTTGAGGCTGGGAAGCACCTGCGCGGTGGAGGACAGCGCCAGCGGGAAGGCCAGCACCAGCACCGCCTGCCAGGTAAAGCCGGTGGCGAACAGCAGGAACCCCGTCAGCGCGATGCCGCACGCCATCACCTGCGTCAGGCCCAGGCCGAATATCTCGCGCCGCATCCGCCACAGCCGGTTGGGGGAAAGTTCGAGCCCGACCAGGAACAGCAGCATGGCGATGCCCAGCTCGGCGAAGGCGAGCTTCTCCTCGCCGCCGCCGACCAGCCCCAGCCCCTGTGGGCCGACCAGCGCGCCAGCGACCAGATAGCCCAGCACCGCGCCCAGGCCGATGCGGCGAAACAGCAGCACGAACAGCAAAGCCGCGCCTAAGAGGACGGTGAATTCGATCAGGACCGCGCCGTTCATGCCGCGGCGCGCCGGTTGGTGGCGGCCAGCGCCGCGTCGAACGGCAGCAGGATCGCCGCATGCCGCGCGGGATAGGCGCGCGCCGGGGCCAGCGCCGCGATTCCCGGCCAGTCGGGCGGGGTCGCTCGCTCGCCGCTCAGCCAGTCAGCCAGCGCGCCACGCACCGTGGCGATGGCGCCGATATCCCGGCCCGCAGCGCCAGCGGCGAACAGGCCGGCACTGGCTTGGCCGACCGCGCAGGCATGGACATCCATGCCGACCGCAGCGATGCGCCCGTCATCGCCCAGCGCGATGTCGATGAGGATGCGGCTGCCGCACACCGGCGTGCGCAGCTCGGCGCTGGCGTCTGGGGCGGGCAGCCGCGGGTGCAGCGCGGCGCCGAGCGCCAGCCGCAAAATCTCGGTGGTGTAGAGCCCGCCGCTCATGGTGCGGGTTCTGCGGCCGGCGCGTCGGACAGCCGCTCGGCGACGAGATCGGACAGCGCGGCGCCGGTCGCGCGCAGCAGCGGATAGGTCCGGCTTTCTTCCATCCACGCGGGCCGCGCACTGTCCTTGCCGAAGATCAGGTCATGGCCCAGCGTCACGACCATGAAGGCGGCGGCGACAATCAGCAGCGCTTTCAGCGTGCCGAACCCGGCGCCCAGCACCCGGTCGACCGGGCCGATCAGCGATTTGCGCGTCGCTCCGCCGATGCGCCGCGCCACCAGCTTGCCGCCGCCCCAGATCACCCCCATGATCAGCGCAAAGGCCAGCACGCCGGCCCCGGCCTCGGTGCCCACCAGCTCGTACAGCCACATGGTCAGCGGCTCGTGGAACAGCCGCACCGCGAACAGCGCGACGATCAGCGCGGCGAGGCTCAGCGATTCCTGCACGAACCCGCGCAACGCCCCGGTGATGAAACCGCCGGCGAGCGCGAGGAGGACGAGGACGTCGAGAGCAGTGAAGCTGGCCATGGCTTGCCGATTAGGCGGTGCGCGTTGGGGGAGCAATGAAAACTGTCGGCGGATCGCACAAGCCACGGCCGCCCGACCTTGTCTTCGGCGTCGACAGGGCCGGTGCGCCACTTTACGGCGGGGCCATGGATACGCTCGACATCGCCTTCGCCGAGGCGCGCCGCTACCTCGCCTCGCTCGACACCCGACCGGTCGCCTCGCGCGGCACGCCGGCGGAGATGCGCGCGCCGCTGCCCGCGCATTTTCCCGAACATGGCATGGCCGCGACCGAGGTGGTGCGCGCCATCGCCGCTGCTGCCGAACCGGGGCTGACCGGCAACGCTGGCGGCCGCTTTTTCGCCTGGGTGAAGGGCGGCGCGCTGCCCGCCGCGCTGGCCACCGACATGCTCTGCGCGGCGTGGGACCAGAATGCCGTGCTCGCCTCGACCAGCCCCGCCGGCGCGGTGCTGGAAGAGGTCGCCGGGCGGTTCCTGCTCGATGCGCTGCGGCTGCCGGCGGATGCCAGCTATGCCTTCGTCACCGGCTGCCAGATGGCCCACACCACCGCGCTCGCCGCCGCGCGCCACGCGGTGCTGGCGCGGCAGGGGTGGGATGTCGAGGAGCAGGGGCTGCACGGCGCGCCCCCGATCCGCGTGCTCGCCAACGCCCATCATCATTCGTCGGTCACCCGTGCGCTGCGCCTGCTCGGCCTCGGCAGCGCGTGCGTCATTGCGCTGGACGGGCCGCAACCTGGGCTGGTGTCGCCGGACGCGCTGCGTGCCGCGCTGGCCGAGGCGCCCGACGCCCCGACGATCGTCATTCTCAATGCCGGCGATCTCAACATCGGCGCGTGCGACGATTTCGCCACGCTGTGCCCGATCGCCCAGGCCGCCGGGGCATGGGTGCATGTCGATGGCGCGTTCGGTTTGTGGGCCAATGCCAGCCCGCGCCTCGCGCCGCTGGTTGCCGGGGTTGCGCTGGCGGACAGTTGGGCCACCGACGGGCACAAATGGCTCAACACCCCCTATGATTGCGGCATGGCGATCACCCGCGATCCCGCCGCGCACAGCGCGGCGATGCGCATGACGGCCGCCTATCTGACCAGCGGCGGGCCGGTGCGCGATCCGATGGACTTCACCCCCGAATGGTCGCGCCGCGCCCGCGCGCTACCGGCGCTCGCCGCGCTGATGGAGCTCGGCCGCGACGGCCTCGCCGCGATGGTCGAGCGCTGCTGCGATCATGCCGCCGCCATCTATGACGGCATCGTCGCGCTCGACGGCGCCACCGGCATCGCCCGGCCGACGATGAACCAGGGCCTGATCCGTTTCGACGCGCGCGATGGCCGCAACCTCAGCGATGCGGTCATCGCCGCGATCAACGCCAGTGGCGAAGCCTTTTTCAGCGGCGGCAGCTGGGATGGCGAGCGGGTGATGCGGATCAGCGTCTGCGGCTGGAACACCAGCGCCGACGACGTCGCGCGCACCGTGGCGGCGGCGGCGGAGGCGCTGCGCGGATTGCGGTGATGTGGCGGCCCGCGCCCTGGATGCCCAGTTTCAAGCGGCAATCGCGAATTTATCGACCTTGATTTCCGCCTCATGCGCGCGCGCTTGCGCCAACTCAAAGGCAGTCTGCATCCGCAGCAGCGTATCGGCCTTCACGCCGAACGCCTTTTCGAAGCGGATCGCCATATCGGCAGACAGGCTGGCGTTGCCATTGAGCAGCGTGCTCAGTGCCTGACGCGACACCCCGAAATGCGCCGCGAGCGCCGTCACGCTGACACCCGCAGGATCGACGATCTCGCTCTTCAGCCAGTCACCGACATGCACGGACAGCGAGGGATGCATCCTAAGCGCCATGATAATCCTCCAGATCCATATCGATCAGCGCGCCGTCGCCGTTCACGCCGAATGTCAGCCGCCAGTTTCTCGTCACCGTCATCGACCATTGACCTTTCCGGTCCCCGACAAGCTCGTGCAGACCGAAATTGGGCGGCACCATCAGTTCGTCGAAAGTTCCGGCCGCGTCGATAAACGCCAGCATCTTGCGAAGCCGTCCGACATCTCCGACCAGACCTTTTGCATTGCCCGTCTCGAAGTAGCGGCGCAGACCTTTGTGCCGGATGCTCTCGATTTCCACCCGCCGAACCTAAGCTGTCACTACCGCATTGTCAAGCGTCACGCGACACTTGTCGTAGTCGAATGCGCTGGCGATCACGCGAGTCACCCCCGCCCCAGCAGCCGGTCCACCACACCCGCCAGCGTCGCGTGCGTTTCCGTCCTGAGCGCGGTGTCTGGCGCGCCCAGGGTGGGCAGGATCGCCCGCTCGAAGCCGAGCTTGCCGGCTTCCTTGAGCCGCAGCGGCGCGTGCGCGACTGGGCGCAGCTCGCCGGACAGCGCAACCTCGCCGAACACCACCGCGCCTGCGGGCAGCGGCCGCTCGGCGAAGGCGGAGACAATGGCGCAGGCGACGGCAAGGTCGGCGGCCGGGTCGGCCAGCCGATAGCCGCCAGCGACGTTCAGATAGACTTCGGCCGAGGAGAGCGAGAGGCCGCAGCGCGCCTCCAGCACCGCCAGGATCATCGCCAATCGTCCCGAATCCCAGCCGACTACGGCCCGGCGCGGAGTCGCCCCGCTGGCCAGCCGCAGTGTCAGTGCCTGGATCTCGACCAGCACCGGCCGTGTCCCTTCCATCGCCGGGAACACCGCCGTGCCCGCCGTGGTCTCGCCGTGGCGGTCGGTCAGGAACAGGGCGGACGGATTGGCCACCTCGGCCAGACCGCCGGCGCCCATCGCAAACACGCCGATCTCGTCGGTGCCGCCGAAGCGATTCTTGACGCTGCGCAGGATGCGATACTGGTGGCTGCGCTCGCCTTCGAACGCCAGCACGGTATCGACCATATGCTCCAACACGCGCGGGCCAGCGAGGCTGCCGTCCTTGGTGACATGGCCCACCAGAATGAGCGCGGCGCCGCGCTCCTTGGCAAAGCGGATCAGCTCCTGCGCCGATGCACGCACCTGGCTGACCGTGCCCGGCGCGCTGTCGATCAGGTCCGAATGCATGGTCTGTATGGAATCGATCACCAACAGGTCGGGCGCCCCGCTGCCCGAAAATGTGGTGAGTATGTCGCGCACCGATGTCGCTGCCGCCAGCACCACCGGCGCGTCGGCATAGCCCAGCCGCCCGGCGCGCAGCCGCACCTGCCCCGCAGCTTCCTCGCCCGAAACATAGGCGACCGATTTTCCGGCCAGCGCCAGCCGCGCCGCGACCTGCAGCAGCAGCGTCGACTTGCCGATGCCCGGATCGCCGCCGATCAGGCTGGCCGATCCCGCCACCAGCCCGCCGCCCAGCGCGGTATCGAATTCGGCGATACCCGACAGCAGCCGTTGCGGCATCGTCTCGGCACCCGACAGGGTCTCGGTGACGATGCGCATGCCGCCGGCGGACAGGTCATGCTTCTGCGCAAAGGCGGTGACCGGCGCTTCCTCGACCAGCGTGTTCCACTCGCCGCAATCGGCGCACTGCCCCTGCCAGCGATTCGACGATGCCCCGCAGGCTTGGCAGACAAAGGTTCGTTTCGGCTTGGCCATGCCGTCCTGTCTATACAGAACGGAGCAAGAACGCCAGCCTGCTCAGAAACTCGCCTCGATGCCGATGATCGGCGCATGGCCGACCACATCCTCGCGCCCGTCGCGAATGTCCTGCTGGCGCAGATAGCCGAGGCTGAGGCTCCAGCGATCGTCGACTTCAAAGCCGACGCCGATCTGGGTGCGCAGCCCGGTCAGCCCCTCCTGCCCGGTGCCGCTGGTCGCCCGCAGGGTCCAGAAGGTCTCGGCGTCGGCATCGAAACTCCACGGCGACTCCTGCCCCAGCGGCAAGCTGACCCCGCCGCGTGTGCGCAACCGCCAGCCGGTCTGCGCGGCATTGTCGACGAACCGCTGCTCGAGCCGCGCCCGCCCGCGCAATATCCCGTATTTCAAGGATATTTGCTGCAGCAGCCGGCTCTCGTTGGCGGCGCCATCGTTGATCCGCCGTTCGACCCCGCCGGACAGGGTGACGTTGTCGGATAGATCGTGCTTGAGCCACAACCGCCCGAAATAGGTGTCAGGATTGCCGTCATCGGCATCTCGTAACCGCTGGGCGGTCTCGATCTCCACGCTGGTATCGTCGCCGACCGCGATCTCGACCGAAGGGTTGATCCAGAACTCGAAATTATCGTCGGCGGCAAACGCCGGCGCCGGAATCAACAGGGTGGCGAGAGCAAGTCCCGCGAGGACACGACAAGGCAAGGCATATCTCCATGAGGCCCCCCTCCATGGCAATGCTGGCGATGCACTTGGCAGACCTGCCGGGGATGTCAACCGCGGTGTCGGGCGATGGCGCCGGCCCTCAGAAGTGCAGGTCGACGGTCATCTGGATGAGATGGTCGTCGCGGTCGTCTCCGGGGCGGCGGAAGACATGCTGCCAGGTGTAGCCCGGCGCGATGCCGACATGCGGGTTGATCCGCCAGTGCAGCGCGCTGCCCAGCCGGCTGACCGACAGGCCGGATCGCTGGCCCCACGCGGTGTCGTTGGCGGCGACGATCAGCTCTTCGCTGAACTGCGCATCCAGGCTTTGCGACAGCCGGTAGGTGGCGCGCAGCCGCTCGCGCCCGCGCCAGCCCACCTCGCCGCCGCTGTCCTGCAGTCGCTGTTCCAGGCCCAGCCGCGCATCGAAGCGCCAACGGCCGGTGGCGCCGAGCTGGGTCGACAGCGTCTCGGCGAAACGGTGCTCGGTGGTGTCCGGGCCGCCCTCGACCAGATTGTGGAACCAGCCATAGGTCAGTTGCACGCTGGTATCTGTGGCAATCGTCTGGCGCACGCCAATGCGGGCGATGATCTGGCCGGTGTCGACACTGTCGGGCCGCGAGCGGGAAATGGCGTCGAGCGTCAGCGCGGTATCGGGGTCGAGCCGGACCTCGGCGGCGACCGTCGCCCAGACCTGCGCGTCGTCGGCGGCATGCGCCGGGGCCGCGCACGCGGCAGCGGCGGCGAGGCCGGCCGCATGGGCGAGCGCGCGGGCGCGCAGGCTGCCTCTGCCTGGCTGCCCTGTCGCGCGGGCGAGGTGGCGGCTATAGCGGGGCCGAATCATCAGCAATGCGCCTAGGCGCAGGGGACAAGGAACTGCAAGCGCAATGAAATTCTTTGCCGACACCGCCGAGATCGCCGACATCCGCGAACTGGCCGCCACCGGCCTGCTCGACGGGGTGACCACCAACCCGTCGCTGATCGCCAAGTCGGGGCGCGATTTTCTGGAGGTGACCCGGGAAATCTGCGGGCTGACCGACGGTCCGGTGTCTGCCGAAGTGGTCGCGCTCGACCATGCAACGATGATGAAGGAAGCGGAAATCCTGCGCCGCATCGCCGACAATGTCTGCATCAAGGTGCCGCTGACCATCGATGGCCTGAAGACCTGCAAGGCGCTGACCGGCGATGGCACCATGGTCAATGTCACCCTGTGCTTTTCCGCCAACCAGGCGCTGCTCGCGGCGAAGGCCGGGGCCACCTTCGTCTCGCCCTTCGTCGGGCGGCATGACGACAATGGCTTTGATGGCATGCAGCTGATCAGCGACATCCGGCTGATCTACGACAATTATGGTTTCGCTACCGAAATATTGGTCGCCAGCGTCCGCCACGGCATTCATGTGCTGGAAGCCGCCAAGATCGGTGCCGATGTCATGACCGCCCCGCCCGCGGTCATCAAGGCGCTGTTCAAGCATGTGCTGACCGACAAGGGCATCGAAGGCTTCCTCGCCGACTGGGCCAAGACCGGGCAGAGCATCGGCTGACGGTCGTCCATCACCATCGATATGCGCGATGATTGGACCTGATTGAACCATAAGTCGGCACCGGCGTTCTGCTTGCGAAACGGCGCCCGATGGCGCGAGGAGCAGGAGCAGGACCATGGAACGCCACGGCGATGAAGTTCGTGAAACCACCGAGGAAGCGCGCGCCGGCGTCACGCCCGGCATCGTGCGCTGGGTGCTGCTGATTTCGCTGACGCTGGCGGTGGTCGCGCTCAGCGTCATCTGGATGACCGGCGCCGCCTTCCGGTAAATGCGCGCGTCGTGCCAGCATGATGCCGCAAAAGCATCGCGCGCGCCTCTTTTCCTGCAAGAGCGGCTGCGCTAAGGCACCCCCCATCGCATGATCACCCGTTTCGTCGGCGGCAGTTGCGTGAGGGAACAGGTCGTCCCACGCATCCCCCGGACCGGCCTTCGAACGGCTCAGTACAAGGGGGAAGACGCATGACCGCCATCGGACAGGACAGCCTCGGCACGCGCAGCACGCTCAGCGTCGGCGGCAAGGACTATGCCTATTTCAGCATCGCCAAGGCCGCCGAGAAATTCGGCGACGCCTCGCGCCTGCCTTTCTCGATGAAGGTGCTGCTGGAAAATCTGCTGCGCTTCGAAGACGGCGGCTTCACCGTCTCGACCGATGACGTGAAGGCGGTGATCGACTGGCAGAAGGACCCCGGCACCAAGGACCAGCGCGAAATCCAGTATCGCCCCGCGCGCGTGCTGCTGCAGGACTTCACCGGCGTGCCCTGCGTCGTCGATCTGGCGGCGATGCGTGATGCGATCGCCAAACTGGGCGGCGACACCAGCAAGATCAATCCGCTGGTGCCGGTGCATCTGGTCATCGACCATAGCGTGATGGTCGATGAATTCGGCCACCCCAAGGCGTTCGAGCAGAATGTCGAAATCGAATATTATCGCAATGGTGAGCGCTACGACTTCCTGAAGTGGGGCTCAAAGAGCCTCGACAATTTCAAGGCGGTGCCGCCGGGAACCGGCATCTGCCACCAGGTCAATCTCGAGCATATCGCGCAAGCGGTGTGGACCAGCCAGGCCGAGGACGGCGCGACCATCGCCTATCCGGATACCTGCGTCGGTACCGACAGCCACACCACCATGATCAACGGCCTCGGCGTGCTCGGCTGGGGCGTCGGCGGCATCGAGGCGGAAGCGGCGATGCTCGGCCAGCCGGTATCGATGCTGATCCCCGAAGTGGTCGGCTTCAAGCTGACCGGCGCGCTGAAGGAAGGCGTTACCGCCACCGACCTGGTGCTGACCGCCACCCAGATGCTGCGCGCCAAGGGCGTGGTCGGCCGTTTCGTCGAATATTTCGGCCCCGGTCTGCAGTCGCTGACGCTGGCCGATCGCGCCACGCTCGCCAACATGGCGCCGGAATATGGCGCGACTTGCGGCTTCTTCGGCATCGATGAGAAGACGCTCGACTATATGCGCCTTACCGGGCGCAGTGAGGAACAGGTGGCGCTGACCGAGGCCTATGCCAAGGCGCAGGGCTTGTGGCTCTCTGCCGATATGCCCGATCCCGTGTTCACCGACACGCTCGAGCTCGACATGGGCAGCGTGGTCCCCAGTCTTGCCGGGCCGAAGCGCCCGCAGGACAAGGTGGTGCTGACCGAGGTCGACGACGTGTTCAACGCCGATTTGGCGAGCGTCTACAAGCATGACGGGGTCAAGCGCGTCGCGGTCGAGGGCAAGGACCATGACATCGGTGACGGGGATGTGGTCATCGCCGCGATCACCAGCTGCACCAACACGTCGAACCCGGGCGTGCTGGTCGCCGCCGGCCTGGTTGCGCGCAAGGCCAATGCCTATGGCCTCAAGCCCAAGCCCTGGGTCAAGACCAGCCTCGCACCGGGATCGCAGGTCGTTACCGACTATCTCGACCGTGCCGGCCTGACCGCCGATCTCGACGCGGTCGGCTTCAATCTGGTCGGCTATGGCTGCACCACCTGCATCGGCAACTCCGGCCCGCTGGCGGAACCGATCAGCAAGGCGATCAACGGCAATGACATCGTCGCCGCCTCAGTCATCTCCGGCAACCGCAACTTCGAAGGCCGCGTCTCACCTGACGTGCGCGCCAACTTCCTCGCCTCGCCGCCGCTGGTCGTCGCCTATGCGCTCAAGGGCACGGTGACCGAGGATTTCACCACCACCCCGATCGGGACCGCGCAGGATGGCAGCGCCGTCTACCTCAAGGACATCTGGCCGACCAATGCCGAGGTGCATGAGGTGATGAACGCCAATATCGACCGGGCGATGTTCGAAAGCCGCTATGCCAGCGTCTATCAGGGCGATGCGCACTGGCAGGCGATCGAGGTCGAAGGCTCCGAAACCTATCAGTGGCGCGCCGGCTCCACCTATGTCGCCAACCCGCCCTATTTCGAGGGGATGACGATGACCCCGGCCGCGGTCGGCGACATCGTCGGCGCCAAGCCGCTCGCCATTCTTGGCGATTCGATCACCACCGACCACATCTCTCCGGCCGGCTCGATCAAGGCGGATTCACCGGCGGGCAAGTGGCTGATGGAACATCAGGTCAGCAAGGCCGATTTCAACAGCTATGGCGCGCGCCGCGGCCATCATGACGTGATGATGCGCGGCACCTTTGCCAACATCCGCATCAAGAACGAGATGGTGCCCGGCATCGAGGGGGGCATGAGCCGCTACGATGGCGAGGTGATGCCGATCTATGACGCAGCCATGGCGCACAAGGCCGACGGCACCCCGCTAGTGGTGATCGCCGGCAAGGAATATGGCACCGGCTCGTCGCGCGACTGGGCGGCGAAGGGCACCAACCTGCTCGGCGTCAAGGCGGTGATCGTCGAGAGCTTCGAGCGCATCCACCGTTCGAACCTGGTCGGGATGGGCGTGCTGCCGCTGCAGTTCGAGGAAGGCACGACCCGCCAGACCCTCGGCCTGACCGGCGACGACAGCTTCACCATCACCGGCATCGCGTCGCTGCAGCCGCGCCAGACGGTGACCGTGGACGTCACCCGTCCCGATGGCTCGACCTTCAGCTTCAATGCGCTGTGCCGCATCGATACCGCCAACGAGCTCGAATATTTCATGAACGGCGGCATCCTCCACTATGTGCTGAGGAAGCTGGCGGCCTAAGGCAGGAATTGGATCGGGGGGGCAGCGGACATGCCACGGTTGAGGCAAATCCCGCGCGACGAAATCTCCGATCCGTTCATCCTGCACCTGTACACCAGCCTGTTCGGCGATCGCGATCCGGTCGCCGAGCCCGGCACTGCCACGGGCACACCGGGCAATTGGTGGACGGTGTTCGCGCAGGTGCCCGACGCCTTCCGCCACACTACCGAAGGCTTCGGTTTCTATCGTTCGTCCAAGCGCCGGCTCGACCCGGTGCATCGGGAGCTGGGGCAGACCCGCGCCGGCTGGCTGATCGGCTCCCGCTTCGTCTATTCGCAACATATGAAGGCGGCACGCTTTGCCGGCCTCAGCGACGAGCAGGCGGAAGCGATCCGCCATTGGCAGATCGCGACCTGCTTCGATCCTGCCCAGCGCGCCGTGCTGGCGTGGACCGACGCGCTGGTGCTGCAACAGGGGCGTGCCGACGATGCCCTGTTCGCTGCGCTCGCCGAGCATCTCGACGAGGTGCAGATCATCGAGCTGACCTATGTCACCTGCACCTACATGATGCATGCCGTGATGAGCCGTGCGCTGAAACTCGAATATGACGACCTGCCCGACCCGGTAACCGAAGTGCCCGCCCCCGATGGCGCGACCGCGGATGTCATGGGCATGGTCGATCGCCGCCCAGCAGAGGACTGATCCGATGGCCTATCATCACCTTGCCCTTGCCGCACGCGACATGGCGGCCATCCACCATTTCTACGAAACGGTGATGGGTTTCGAGCTGGTCAAGGTCGAGATCGCGCCGGTGATGGGCGGCGGCTGGGGCAAGCATTTCTTCTATCGCATGGACGGTGACGACAACCGCTTCATCGCCTTCTGGGAATTGCACGATACACCGGGTGCCGAGCGCTACGCTTACGATCTCAATGCTGCGGCCAACATGCCGATGGGCACCAACCATTACAGCTTTGCGGTCTCCAGCCGCGAGGAACTCGACGCCTGGCGCGAGCGCTGGACGGCGCACGGCCTCGACGTCCTGGAGATCGATCATAACTGGTGCCGCTCGGTCTATACCCGTGATCCCAACGACAATATGGTCGAATTCTGCCTGACCACCGGCACGTTCACCGCCGCCGACCGTGAGCGCGCGCTCGCAGCACTTGGCGAACGGACCATGCAGCCCAGCCCGCCCCCGGCCGAGATGAAGCACTGGCCTGCCGCAATGCCAGCAGCGGTAAGCTGAACCAGACAAGCACCGGAGCTCGCTGCCGGCCATTTCCTTTCTTCGATTGCTGGGCCAGAGCAGAACGATGTTAGAGATCGCCATCGAAATCGTCGGCTGGCTCGCCGCCGCCATCATCCTTGCCAGCTATATCCTGCTGTCGCTGGGCAAGCTGGAGGCACGTGGATATGTATACCAATGGATGAACGTTATCGGTGCGGCCGGCTTCGTGCTCAATTCCGGCTATAATGGCGCGCTGCCCTCGGCCGGGTTGAACGTGATCTGGGCGTTGATGGGCATCTTCACCTTGTGGACGGTGTGGCGCGCCAGGGGGCGCACGAATGGGCCGTCTGCCTAATCCGCCGTTGTCGGCGAAGCGTGGCAGCCCAAATGGAAAGGCAAGGTGCCATGCTGTCTCCCGCGCTATCGCTTGCGAGATTCTCGGCTGACCGCCCCTTGGACGACCATTGTTTCGGAAAATCTGGTGGGCGCTGACGGGCTCGAACCGCCGACCCTCTCGGTGTAAACGAGATGCTCTACCAACTGAGCTAAGCGCCCCGCTGCGGGGACCGCGCCTTTGCCATCGCGACGGGGCAAAGGCAATAGGACAAGGGCAGCACGCCCGCCGCTACAGCGCGAGGCGAGGATCGGTCAGCCGGGCGCAATAGCGATGCATCGCCTGCGTCGCTGTGTCTGACAAGGTTATGAAGATGCGCCGCGCATCGTGAACGTCGGCATTGCGGACGAACATGCCATTGTCGGTCAGCGTCTTGATCCAGCGCAATGCGGTGGTCGCGGGCACGGCCGCGGCAATGCACAGGCTCGATACCGAGACTCGGGTCCTGTCCAGTTGTGCGGCGTAGAGATCGAGCAGCATGTCCCACGCCGGGTCCGCAAACAGGTCGGCGTCGAACAGTTCGTCGCGCAGGCGGCGCTGGCGAATGATCGTGCGCACCTCGCGTGCCGACAAGGTTGGCCCGGTCTCTGCATCGCCAGCGCGGAAGTCGCGGCTCGGGGCGCGGACATGGTCTTCGATGAACGGGCTGGGCGGCTCGCTGCGTGGTGCGGGTTCGGACGCCAGCCGCGCCAGCATCCGTCCGATCCGCTGCACCTCTTCCTGCAGTGTGGCGATCTGCCGGTCGCGCAACTGTTCGCCGGCGGACGACGCATGCAACAGCGGCGCGACGGCGGACAGGCGCCGTGCGATCGCCGCGGCGATCTCGATCCCGTCCGCTTCGATCAGCAGGCTGGTGTCGGGCAACGCCCCGAACAAGGCTTCGACCAGGTCGAGCGCCTCGATCCGGGTCTGCACGATCAGCGGCAATGCCTCCGCATCGGCGCGTTCGCGCAGCGCGGAGACCCATGGCGCTTCGGCATCGTCCACGCAGGCCCAGATGAGGGTGGCTGTCATCGGTAGCCCGTCATCCAGATGGTCTGGCGCGATCAGGGTGCACCGCAGGCCGAACGAGGCGCACGCCTCTGCCAAGTCGGCCGGAACACCGTCGCGGCCGACCAAGCCGATGGTCGGCCCATCCTGCAAGCCTGTCACGGGGCCCGGCGCCATTTGCGGAGGCTGAAAGGGATTGGGGCGAGGGTCGCGCTGTAGCATGGCCGGCATCATCCTGTCTCCGGGGGGATGCCGCCTGCCTACCATCCGACCGTTACGGGATCATAATAGGAACAAAGCGGTATCGGTGTCAATCTGGACCCAAATCGCCGCACGGCTCCCCGGAACGGTGGCTGCCCTCCATTCTGGAGCCTTCTGCGGCATGTATCGTCGCCTTGGCACGGATGCGTCACGCCCTTTGCGTGACGGCAGCCCCGCTGCTATCGCGCGGCGACAATGACAGATTCTGCCGATCCGACCCAGCCTGCCGCCGTTGCCGACACCCCTTTCGATAGCGCGCTTTCCGACCGCTACCTGATCTATGCGCTGTCGACGATCACCGCCCGTTCGCTGCCCGATCTGCGCGACGGGTTGAAGCCGGTGCATCGCCGACTGTTATGGGCGATGCGCGGCCTGAGGCTTGATCCCGCGCAGGCGCACAAGAAGTCGGCGCGCATCGTCGGCGAGGTGATCGGCAAATATCACCCGCATGGCGACACCGCCGCCTATGACGCAATGGTCCGCCTGGCGCAGGATTTCTCGCTGCGGTACCCGCTGGTCGACGGGCAGGGCAATTACGGCAATATCGACGGCGATAATGCCGCCGCCTACCGCTACACCGAAGCCAAGCTGACCCGCGTCGCCATCGATCTGATGGCGGGGCTCGACGAAGGCACGGTCGAATTCCGTCCGACCTACAATGGCGAGGAACAGGAGCCGGAGATCATGCCCGGCCTGTTCCCCAATCTGCTGGCCAATGGCGCCAGCGGCATCGCCGTGGGCATGGCGACCAACATCCCGCCCCACAATGCGGCCGAAATCATCGATGCGGCCATGCTGCTGATCGACCGGCCCGAGGCGGAGTTGGCCGATCTGCTGGCGCATGTGCAGGGCCCCGATTTCCCCACCGGCGGGCTGCTGGTGGATAGTGCTGACAGCATCGCCGCCGCCTATGCGACCGGGCGCGGTAGTTTCCGCCTGCGGGCGCGCTTTTCGACCGGGCGGCAGGAGGATGGCAGCTGGGAGGCGAGCGGTGTCGAGCGGCTGTCTGGCGGCACCTGGCAGCTGGTGGTCAGCGAAATCCCCTATGGCATCCAGAAGGGCAAGCTGATCGAACAGATAGCCCAGATCATTGCCGACAAGAAACTGCCTATCCTGGAGGATGTGCGCGACGAGAGCGACGAGCGTGTGCGCATCGTGCTCGAACCCAAGAGCCGCAATGTCGACCCCGACATACTCAAGGAAAGCCTGTACCGGCTGACCGATCTGGAGAGCCGCTTCGGCCTCAACCTCAACGTGCTCGATGCGGAACGCACGCCGCGGGTGATGGGCCTCAAGGAGGTGCTGCAGCACTGGCTGACCCACCAGTTCGACGTGCTCGTCCGCCGCACGAGGCACCGCATCGCCCGCATCGACGAGCGGCTGGAGCTGGTCGGCGGATACATCATCGCCTACCTCAATCTCGATCGGGTGATTGCCATCATTCGCGCCGAGGACGAGCCCAAGCCGGTGCTGATGGCCGAATTCGAGCTGACCGACCGGCAGGCCGAGGCGATCCTCAACATGCGCTTGCGGTCCTTGCGCAAGCTTGAGGAGATGGAGCTGATCCGCGAGCGCGAGGCACTGGAAAAGGAGCGCAGCGAGCTGCAGGCGCTGCTCGACAGCCCGGCGCGTCAGCGCACGCGCATGAAACGCGATCTCGCCAAGCTGCGCGAAGTCTATGGACCGGAAACCGCGCTCGGCGCACGCCGCACCACCATCGCCGAAGCTGCTCCGGCGCGTGAGATCTCGATCGAGGCGTTCATCGAGCGAGAGCCGATCACCGTCATCCTGTCGAAGCGCGGCTGGATCCGGGCGATGCGTGGGCATATCGATGACGCCGCGAAGGCCAAGCTGACTTTCAAGGAAGGCGACGAACTGGCCTTTGCCGCCTATGCCCAGACCACCGACCGCATCCTGCTGGCCACTGCCGGCGGCCGCTTTTTCACACTGGCGGCGGACAAGCTGCCGGGTGGACGCGGTTTCGGCGAGCCGGTGCGGTTGATGGCGGACATCGAGGGCGAGGGCGGGGACATCGTCGCGCTGTTCGCAGCGCACCCCGGCATGAAGCGGCTGGTTGCCTCGACCAGCGGCCATGGTTTCATCGTGACCGACGCGGATCTGGTCGCCGAGACCCGCAAGGGCAAGGCGGTGGTCAACCTCAAGTCCGGATGCCGCCTCGCGGTGGTCCGCGCCATCGCGGCCGAGGATGATTATGTCGCGGTCGTCGGCGACAACCGCAAGCTGGTGGTCTTCCCGCTCGCCGATCTGCCGGAGATGGCACGCGGCCAAGGGGTGATGCTGCAACGCTATCGTGACGGCGGGCTATCCGATGCGCGGACACTGGTGCTGGCGCAAGGGCTGAGCTGGCCGATGGGCGGCGATAGCGGGCGTGTGCGAACTGAAGCCGACCTGACGCTGTGGCGCGCCGCACGCGGTGCCGCCGGGCGGATGGCCCCGTCCGGATTCCCGCGCGACCAGCGTTTCATGGCCTGAGCAAGCTCCAGGCACGCGCGCGTCCAGTACTGCGGCCAGACGATGCAGCAGTGCTTGTAGCGCCTGCTTCAACTCGATAAGCTCCCTCTCCGACAGTGACCGGCGCTGCCCTGGCGTGTTGCACCATGGCCAGCGAAAGCGACCGGCGCGCAAGCGGGAGAGAGAATGATGTCGGCCACGGCAACCATCAGCGCAGATACGGCGCCCATCGCCCCGATCGACGTCGCCCGGCCGGAACTTTACGCCGAGGATCGCTGGCAGGAACCGTTCCGCACGCTGCGCGCCCATGCACCGATCCAATATGTGCCCGACTCCAAATTCGGCCCATATTGGTCAGTGAGCAGCTACAAGCCGATCGTGCATATCGAGGCGCTGCCAAAGATATTCTCGTCCAGTTTCGAGCTTGGCGGCATCACCCTCGGCATCGAACCGCACCGTTCGCGTCCCGGCGAACGCCGCCTGCCGCAGTTCATCGCGATGGACCCGCCGCGTCACACTGGCCAGCGTCGCACCGTCGCCCCGGCGTTCGGCCCCAGCGAAGTCGCCGCGATGCGTGCGGAGGCGCAGGCCCGCACGGGCGCGCTGCTGGACAGCCTGCCGATCGGTGTGCCGTTCGACTGGGTCGAGCGGGTGTCGATCGAGCTGACCACAGGCATGCTTGCCAAGATCTTCGGCTTCCCGTGGGAAGAACGTGCGAAGCTGACGCGCTGGTCCGACGCCGGTGGCAATGTCGACGCCATCGTCGCGGAGGGCGGCTGGGACCGGTTCAATGCCGAAATGGAAGAGATGGGCGCCGCTTTTGCCGACCTGTGGCAACAGCGCGTCGCCAATCCGGGCCACGATCTGATCTCGGTGATGCTCCAGTCCGAGGCGATGCAGGCGATGGACCCGATCGAGTTCATCGGCAATCTGATCCTGTTGATCGTCGGCGGCAATGACACGACCCGCAACACCATGTCGGCCTATGCCTACGGCCTGTCGCAATTCCCCGAGGAGCGCCGCACGCTGGAAGCGGACCCGTCGCTGATCCCCAACGCGGTGCAGGAGCTGATTCGCTGGCAGACGCCGCTGTCCTACATGCGCCGCACCGTCACCGAGGATGTCGAGGTCGACGGAGCACGGATGAAACAGGGGGACATGGTCGCGCTCTGGTATCTCTCTGCCAACCGCGACGAGAGCGTGTTCGCGGATGGCGACCGCATCATCGTCGATCGCGCCAATGCGCGGCGGCACCTGTCCTTCGGCTATGGCATCCACCGCTGCGTCGGCGCGCGCGTGGCCGAACTGCAGCTGATCGTGCTGCTGGAGGAGATGGCCAAGCGGCGGCTGCGGGTCGAGTGTATCGAAGAGCCGGTGCGCGTACCGGCCAGCTTCGTGCATGGCTATTCGCGGATGATGGTCGAACTGTCCACCTATTGATAGATTGCTATCAAGCTGAAACCATTGCCGCGAAAATGCGCGCTGCAGGCGCATCCTCCATGCTCTCCAGCGCCTTCAATATGGCAATGCCCCCGGCACACTGCCCTTGCGCCGACATGCCGAAGAAGCCGTTGCCGATGGCGGCATCGATTGTTGCCTGATCGGCCCCGGCGCTGCGCAAGCCGGCGGAAAAGGCGTTGATGTCGCTTTGGCCGATCGAATCGCGGCTGCGATCGACCGGCTGCGTCCGGCCAGCTGCAGCAGCGCGCAGGACCGCCACCGTGGAATCGGACAAGCCGGATTTCACCGACGCATCGGCATCGGGAACCGTTACCGATCCGCCCATCACATAAGCGGCGCATTGTTCCACAGCATGTGCCTGCAATGCCTCGGCGGCGATGCGCTGGCTGCGGATGACGGCCTCCAGATTGGCTTGCGGTGCAGCAGCAAGATGCTGCTTGTTCTGTTCGACTACGCGGCTGAAGGCTTGCGCCGCGGTCATTCGGAACTGCTCCGGCGTCCCGCCCGCGGCGATCAGAGCAATCAGCCGCTGGCGCAGGGCGGCATGCTCCTGAGGGAAGGTTTCTTCCATCGCCGCCATGATGCGCGCGGCTCCGGGTTCCGCCGCGATTTCCCGGTCGAATTGCTGCTCGGGCGTCTCCGGCGCGCAGCTCGCCAGCAGAATGACGGAAAGCAAAGCCAGCGATCGCATGGTCGATATCTCCAATACCGAAGTTGAGCCACTGCAGGGCAGCTGACGCCCACTTTGTGCTGCCTTTCCCCATCTCTTGCAACTCGCCAGTAGCAGGCGCGATACAACGCTTTGTTCATGGATTGCCCGCATAGCTATTGCCCATGACTCGCGCCGCCACCTCCCGGGTTACGCAGGCCCCTGCGAAAAGCGACAGCTTTGGCTGGCTCGAAGCGATGCCGCATGCCGCTGCCATCATTGCATTGCGCGGTGAAACGCTCGATGCGCCATGGCGCAACCAGCGGTTCGAACGGCTGATTGGCACCTTTCAGACAGTGGTGACCGATTCGGCATTGTACCGGGCCTGTGTCGATGTCGTATCGGGGAGCAAAGGCGACGCTGCCCTGATCTGGGAGCAGGGTGGCTTCCAGAGCCGCGTGTTCGAAGCCGCGGTGCGTCCGCTCGAGCCGGGCCGGGCGTTGCTTAGCCTTATCGATCGCACCACGCTGGTACGTTCCGAAGCCAATCTGCGCCGCGAATTGCTTTCGGACAGCCTGACGGGCCTGCCCAACCGCGCCGGGTTTGGTGAGAATCTGGAAAAGCGGCTCCTCGAACGGCTGCCGCATGGCCAAGTGCTGACGCTGCTGGTGATCGATCTCAAGCGGTTCAGCCGGATCAACGAAAGCGTCGGCGCACTGGCCGGCGACGAGCTGTTGCTCACCGTTGCCCGCCGCCTGCGCCAGCAGACCCGCGCCACCGATCTGCTCGCGCGAATCGGCGGGGACGAATTCGCGCTGCTGTCCTTGACGCGTCCCGACGAAGATGGCGCCCGCAGCCTCGCGGTGCGCGTGCGCGAGACGTTCGACGCGCCGTTCCGCATCGGCGATCTGATGATCAACGTCGATTGCGCGGTCGGCGGAATTGCCGAAGTCACCCGGCCGCCGGCCGGGGAGAGCGACCAGGGCGATGCGGCGGACATGCTGCGCCAGGCCCAGATCGCGCTCAAGCAGGCCAAACATAACGCTGAAGGCGTCGCTTTCTACGAGCCGGTCGCGCTAGCGCGGCTGCACAAGCGCTTCGACCGCGAGACAGCGCTGAGGCACGCGATCGACGAAGAACGGCTGTCGCTCGCCTTCCAGCCGCTGGTCGACATGAAACAGCGCAAGGTCGTCGGCTTCGAAGCCCTGGCACGCTGGACCCATGAGGGCGAGGTGGTGTCTCCCGCCGAGTTCGTGCCGATCGCCGAGGACAGCGGGCTGATCGTGCCGATGGGGCGGCTGGTGCTGGCCCGCGCGATGGAAACGCTGCGCAGTTGGGACGAGCGGGCGTCGCGCCCGGTGCCGGTCCATATGTCGGTCAATGTCTCGCCGATCCAGCTCGCCCGCGACGACATCGTCGGCGTGGTCAAGGGCGTGCTCGCCCAGCAACGCATGACCGGCCACCGGCTGATGATCGAAGTGACCGAAAGCTCGGTGGTGGAGAATGCCGAGGCGTCGGATGCCATCCTGCGCGCGCTGGTGGCGCTCGATGTCCGCATCGCCATGGACGATTTCGGCACCGGCTATTCCAACATTGCCAGCCTGCAGCGCCTGCCCATCGACACGCTCAAGATCGACCGCAGCCTGGTGGCAGGCATCGACACCAGCGCCGACAGTCTGGCCATCGTCCGGACCATCCATCGGCTGGGCGAGGCGCTGGGGCTCAAGACCACCGCCGAGGGGATCGAGACAGAGACCGTGGCGCAGCAGGTCGCTGCGATCGGTTGCCATACCGGCCAGGGCTATCTGTTTTCGCGGCCGCTCGATGCCGATGCCGCCTTCGCCGCATGGCAGCGCACGGCAGGCCGCTAGCGCCGGCCTACCCGCTCCGGACTGTCAGCTCTGGGCTTCCTGCGCCGCCAGCCATTCTTCCAGCCACTTGATCGTGTAATTGCCGTCGATGACATCGGCCTCGCGCAGCAGGGCCTGGTGCAGCGGGATGTTGGTCTTGATCCCGTCGATCACCATTTCCTCGAGCGCGCGTCGCATCCGCATCATGCAGCTTTGCCGGGAGCGGCCGTAAACGATCAGCTTGGCCACCATCGAATCATAATAGGGCGGCACCCGGTAACCGGCGTAGAGTCCGCTATCGACGCGGACATGCATCCCGCCGGCGGGGTGATAGGCCTTCACCAGCCCCGGCGACGGCGCGAAGCTGCGCGGATCCTCGGCATTGAGGCGGCATTCGATGGCGTGGCCGCGAAACTCCAGATCTTCCTGACGGACCGAGAGGGGGTGGCCGGACGCGATGCGAATCTGCTCGCGCACCAGATCGAAGCCGGTGATCATCTCGGTCACCGGGTGCTCGACCTGAATGCGGGTATTCATTTCGATGAAATAGAATTGCCCGTCTTCCCACAGGAACTCGATGGTGCCTGCACCACGATAGCCCATGCCCGCCATGGCATCGGCGCAGATCTTGCCCATGCGCGCGCGCTCGGCGGCGGAGATGACGGGGGAGGGCGCTTCTTCCAGCACCTTCTGGTGGCGGCGTTGCAGCGAACAGTCCCGCTCGCCAAGATGGATGGCATTGCCATTGCCGTCGCCGAACACCTGGAATTCGATGTGGCGCGGATTGCCCAGATATTTTTCGATATAGACGGTCGCGTCGCCGAACGCCGCCTTGGCTTCGCTGCCCGCCTGCGCGATCAGGGTTTCAAGCTCGTCCGGGCCGGTGCACACTTTCATGCCGCGCCCGCCGCCACCCGACGCTGCCTTGATGATCACCGGATAGCCGGCAGCCTCGGCAATCGCCTGCGCTTCGGCCAGCTCGCTGACCGCGCCGTCGCTGCCGGGCACCAGCGGCAGGCCCAGCGCGCCGGCGGTGCGCTTGGCTTCGATCTTGTCGCCCATGGTGCGGATATGCTCGGGCTTGGGCCCGACGAAGGCGATGCCGTGAGCCTCGATGATCTCGGCAAAGCGTGCATTCTCCGACAGGAAGCCATAGCCTGGGTGGATGGCGTCGGCCCCGCTGATCTCGGCGGCAGAGATGATCGCCGGGATGTTGAGATAGCTGTCCTTCGCGGCGGGCGGCCCGATGCAGATCGCCTCGTCGGCCAGCCGGACGTGCATCGCATCGGCGTCGGCGGTGGAATGCACCGCCACGGTCTTGATGCCCATTTCATGACAGGCGCGGTGGATGCGCAGCGCGATCTCGCCGCGGTTGGCGATCAGCAGCTTTTCAATAGCCATGCTGTGCGGCTCAGCTGATCACGAACAGCGGCTGGTCGAACTCGACCGGCTGCCCGCTTTCGACCAGCATCGCGGTCAATGTCCCGCCACGTGGCGCGGCAATCGCGTTCATCACCTTCATCGCTTCGATGATGATGATCGTATCGCCTTCCTTGACGCTGTCGCCCACCGACTTGAAGGGGGCGGCGCCCGGCTCGGGCGTAAGATAGGCTGTGCCGACCATCGGGGATTTGACCGCATTGGCATCGCCGGCGGCCGGTGCAGCGGCCTCGCTGGCGGCAGCCGGGGCCGGAGCGGCGGCGGCAGCAGGCGCTGCCATGGCGGGCGCAGGGGCGGCATAAGCGACCGGTGCTGCGGCAAGCTGGCGGGCAACGCGAATCTTGCGATCGCCATCCTCCACCTCGATTTCGCTGAGATCGGTGTCGGCCACGAGCTGCGCCAGTTCGCGCACCAGTGCGATATCGACCTTCATGCCGTGCGGTTTGTCATCGGACATTGTCTGCTGTTCCCGAAGCTGTTGGTGGCGTCCCCGCGCCACTGATGGGGCTGCTATAGTCAGAGAGCGGCGGCGGCGTCCAGCGCGAGCGCATAGGAGCGTGCGCCATGCCCGGCGAAACAGGCCCGGGCAGCCATGCTTACATAGCTGATATGGCGGAAGGATTCGCGCGTCATCGGGTCAGAGAGATGCACTTCGATGACCGGGGTGCGGATCGACTTTATGGCATCGAGCAGCGCGATCGAGCTGTGCGTATAGGCACCTGCGTTGAGCAGGACCGCCTTGGCTCCGACGCCATGCGCTTCGTGCAGCCAGTCGACCAGCACGCCTTCATGGTTGGTCTGCCGGAAGTCGATGGCGAGCCCAAGCCCGGCGGCCTGCGCCTCCAGCATCGTGCGGATGTCGTCCAGCGTCTGCGTGCCGTAAATCTCCGGCTCGCGCGTGCCGAGCAGGTTGAGATTGGGGCCGTTGAGGACGAGGATGCGCGGCAGGGCAGTCATGCGGCGGGCGGCTCCGCTGCCCGGCGGGCGATTCGGGCGGCCACACCGCTGCGCTGGGCGCTCTCCTCTTTCGTTTCTGCCTCGACGACCTTGGCATCGCGGTCTGCGCTCTTTTCGAGGAAGGTCTTGATCATCGCCACGATCGGGTCGGCGAGTGCGAGGCCGAGGATGCCGAACAGCGCGCCGAACAGCAGCTGCGCGCCGAGCACCAGCGCCGGGGCGAGATCGACCGTGCGTTTGGCGACCATCGGTACGATGATATTGCCGTCCACCGTCTGCACCACGATGTAGACCGCCAGCGCATACAGCCCGCCATCGACGCCGATCGAAAAGCCCACCAGCACCATCAGCACGCCGGAGATGATCGCGCCGACATTGGGGATGAACACCAGCAGGCCGGTGATGATGCCGAGCAGCAGGGCCATGGGGATGCCGTAGATTTCGAGCAGGATCCAGGTGGCGACGCCCTCGATCAACATGCCCAGCAGCCGCCCGGCCATCAGGCGGCGCAGCGTGAAGCCCATCTTGTCGGCGACATCGTAGAAGTGCGCGCGCTCGCTGGTCGGCAGCAACCAGGCGATGCCGCGCTCATAGTTGCGCGGCTCGATGGCGATGAAGATGCCGAGCACGAAAATCAGGAACATGGAGGTCAGCGCACCCAGCACGCTGCCGACCACTGCGGTCACCCGGCCCACCGATCCGGCGGCATATTCGACCAGCTTGGCCGGGTCGAAGGTCGGCACCTCGATGCCGTTGGCCTGCGCCAGGGCCAGCCCGCGCTCGATCTGCAGGATCACCGTGTCCTGCAGCTCGAAGGCCTGTTGCGTCAGCTGCTGCCCGGCATAGACCACCACCCAGCCGAGGAAGCCGACCATCGCCAGCAGGATGATCGCCAGCCGCCAGCCTCGGCCGATCGGCAACACCCGCCCGAGCAGGCGCGTGCCGCCGTCGAGCATGGTGGCAAAGACGATAGCGGCGACGATCAGCAGCAGCGGCTGGGCGAGCAGCCAGACCAATGCGACCGCGACGATCAGGCCGATCCACACTGATGCCCGCTGCAGCTCCTGCCGCACCAGCGGATTGCGCATTTCGTTGGGGCCGGGTGTCTCGCTCATCATCGTCCCCCTTCAAGGCAGCGGGCGCTCGCTGGCGCTCGCGCTGCTCAACTCACCGGCCTGCCGCAGGTTGCGCGCGCGGCGGCGCCGTGTGTCCGGGGCGCAGGCTGGTCCCGGCGCGGCCCGAGCGCATCGAGGTGAACCAGCTGATCGGATTGTACCAGCTCGCGCTGCCATCGAGGCTGAAGGTGATGAACTCCGCCCGCCCGCCCAGATTTTCCAGCGGCACCGGTCCGCCCAGACCCTTGTAGTTGATGTCGGAGGGGAAGCGCCCGTCCGAGCTGTTGTCGCGATTGTCGCCCATCAGGAAAACGTGGCCGGCCGGCACGGTGATCGGCCCGAAATCGTCGGCACAGGGCGCACCGGGGATGCAGCGCTGATAGCCATTGTCGATGGTGTCATAGAAGGTGCCGTCGGGCAGCGTTTCCCGGACGATGTCGACGGTGCACACCCGCTGGCCGCTTGGCGATGTTTCTTCCCGGCCGGTACAGCCATCGCGGTCATCGGCCGGATCGTCGATGTTGAGATCGATGGGGATGGATCGCGACGGCATGACCTCGCTCTTCACCGGCACGCCATTGAGCCAAAGCCGCCCGGCGCGCATCTCCACGGTGTCGCCAGGCAGGCCGATGACCCGCTTGATATAGTCGGTGCGCACGCCGTTGGGTTCGACGATGGCGATATCGCCACGCGCGGGCAATCGCCCGAACAGTCGGCCGGAGAAGCGTGGGGCAAGGTGGAAGCTGACCGACGCAAAGGACCAGCCATAAGGATATTTGCTGACCACCAGCCGGTCGCCCTTGAGCAGTCCCGGCATCATCGACGCCGAAGGAATGTAGAAGGGCTTGGCGATGAAGCTGTGGATGCACAGCACGATGAACAGCAGGAAGGCAAGGTTGCGCAGCTCTTCAAGCCAGCTGGTCTGCGGCTTGTCGGTGGAGCCGGCGTCGGCGGCCAAGGCGGTGTCGGTCAAGGCAGGGGTCTTTCGCGCTGGTCAGGCCGCCGGGGGGATCGGCAACGCCTCGAGTATCACAAATGCTTGTGCCCAGGGATGGTCGTCGGTCAAGGTCAAATGGATGCGAACCTGATGCCCTGCTGGCGTGAGTTCGGCGAGCCGTGCCGCCGCGCCGCCGGTCAGCGCCAGCGTCGGCGCGCCAGAAGGGGCGTTGACCACGCCGATATCCTTCATGAACACGCCACGCTTGAAGCCGGTGCCGACGGCTTTGCTGAACGCTTCCTTGGCCGCAAAGCGTTTGGCCAGGGTTCCCGCCTTGGTGAACGGGCGGCGGTTGGCCTTTGCCTGCTCGACAGCGGTGAACACCCGCCGCTCGAAGCGCGTGCCGAACCGGTCGAGCGAGGCTTGGATACGCTCGATATTGCAGAGGTCGGAGCCGAGGCCGATGATCATTCACCCCTCTCCCGCCTGCGGGAGAGGGACAGCCGCGAAGCGGCAGGGTGAGGGTGTGTAAGAGAGCAATGCGCTGTGCCGCTTACCCTCACCGCTGCGACCAAGTTCGCCTGCGGCTCACCAAGTCTCGCTCCTCTCCCGCCTGCGGGAGAGGGGGAAGGGTGTCGCACTATCACCGCGCTTCGTCCATCAAAGCGCGCATCCGCGAAACGCTCGCTTCCAGCCCCACGAAAATCGCCTCGCCAATCAGATAGTGGCCGATGTTGAGTTCGGCGATCTGCGGGATGGCGGCAATCGGCACGACATTGTCGAAGGTCAGGCCATGGCCTGCGTGCGGCTCGATGCCGTTCTTCGCGGCCAGCGCGGCCGCATCGGCGAGCCGCTTCAGCTCCGCTGCGCGGTCGGGCCCGTCGGCCAGGTGCGCGTAACGACCGGTATGCAGCTCGACGACGGGCGCACGCAGGCGGATGGCCGCATCGATCTGACGCGCATCGGGCTCGATGAACAGGCTGACGCGGATGCCGGCATCGGCCAGACGGGCGACGATCGGGGCAAGGTGGTTGTGCTGCCCCGCGGCATCCAGTCCGCCCTCGGTCGTGCGTTCTTCGCGCCGCTCGGGCACGATGCAAGCGGCGTGCGGCTTGTGGCGCAGCGCGATGGCCAGCATTTCTTCCGTGGCCGCCATCTCCAGATTCAAAGGAAGATCGGTCGCCGCCATGATCCGCGCCAGATCCTCGTCGCGGATATGGCGCCGGTCTTCGCGCAAGTGCGCCGTGATCCCGTCGGCACCGAAGCGCGCGACAATCTCTGCGGCGCGCACCGGATCGGGGTGGTCGCCCCCGCGCGCGTTGCGGATGGTCGCCACATGGTCGATGTTGACGCCCAGCCTCAGCCGCGGGACAGGGGCGCGCTCGGTCATGCCGGCGCCTTGCGGCTGCCCGGCTTGACAGCTGGCGTTGCCGCCAGCTCGGCCGGCAGCGCGTCCGCCGCATAGGTGGGGAAATTGAGGGCGATCAGCGCCGTGTAAGGGACGCCAAGGTCGACCTCGCCGCCCGACCGGTCGACCAGGCTGCAGGCGGCCACGACATGGCCTCCCTCCGCCTCGATTGCCTTGATCGCTTCCCGCGACGACAGGCCGGTGGTGACGACGTCTTCGACCAGCAGCACCTTCGCGCCCGCTGGAATCGCAAAGCCGCGGCGCAGCTCGAACTGGCCATCGGGCCGTTCCACGAACATCGCCGGTCGCGACAGGGCGCGGCCCATTTCATGCCCGATGATCACGCCGCCCATGGCCGGAGAGATGACGACATCGATCTCGGCGCGCAGCTCGCGCGGCAGCTTCTGGGCGAGGGCAACGGCCAGCCGTCCCGCCCGGTCGGTGTCCATCAGGACCCGTGCGCATTGCAGGTAATGGGCGCTGTGCCGGCCCGAGGAAAGCAGGAAATGGCCGGACAATAATGCATCCGCGGCGCGGAATTCGGCCAGTATCTCGTCTTCTGTCATGAATTTTTCCGATAGTGCCCGGTTGAGGGGGTTGGCAGGCCCGATGCGCCTTAGTGGCGCTTGTGAGCCGCGACAAGCCGGTCTATAGCGCCGCCAAATCGAGCCGGCCTGCAACAGCAGAGCGGACGCGAAAGACGTTAGTGCAAACTGTCCTGCACGTCATATTTGGCGGCTGGACGGCCATGATTCGACCGGGGTGAACCGAGATAGCCATGCAGATGTTCAAGCGCCTGTTCCTTGCGACGATGATCGCGATAACCCCGTTGGCGGCCCATGCCGCGGCGCCCGCACCGGTGGCCACCGCCCCCGCTGCCGCGCCGGCTGCCGATGTTCCGGCATCCGCCGCCCCGGCTGCAGCAACGACCGACGCGGCGAGCGCCGCAGCGCCCGCCGCTGCTGCGCCGGCGTTCGATCACGCCCGCCCCGTCGATGGCATCGGCCAGCCCGTCGCCAAGGGCATCGACTTCCAGCCGCAGGTGACCGAAAACGGCCGCTACGCGAAGTGGATGAACGATGCGCTGCTCATCCCGATGATGGCCTTCGTCTCGCTCATCGTGCTCGGCCTGATGCTGTGGATCGTCACCCGTTATCGCGCCGCAGCCAATCCGGTGCCGTCGAAGACGACCCACAATACGACCATCGAAGTCATCTGGACGCTGGTCCCGGTCCTCATCCTGGTGGCCATCGCGGTGCCATCCATCGACCTGCTCGCCAAGCAATATGCCCCGCCGCCCCGCGATGCGCTTACCGTCAAGGTGACCGGCTACCAGTGGTACTGGGGCTATGAATATCCCGACCAGGGCATCTCCGAAATCACTTCGCGCATGCTGGACCGTGCAACCGCTGCAGAGCGTGGCGAGCCATTCCAGCTCGCCGTCGATGAGCGCATGGTCGTGCCCGTCAATCGCACCGTCAAGCTGATCGTGACCGGTTCCGACGTGATCCACAGCTGGGCCGTGCCTGCGCTGTGGACCAAGATGGACGCGGTTCCCGGTCGTCTCAACGAAGTGACCTTCCGTGCTGACCGGATCGGCGTCTATTATGGCCAGTGCTCGGAGCTTTGCGGCATCGATCACGCTTTCATGCCGATCGCCGTCGAGGTGGTCAGCGAGGCCGATTTCGCTCGCTGGGTGGCCAGCAAGGGTGGCTCGGTGACCCCGGCTGCCGCTGCTGCGCCGGCCGCTGCCGCTCCTGCCGCTGCCGCACCGGCACCGGCTGCTGCAACGCCTGCGCCGACCGCTGCCGCCCCTGCCGCTGCGCCCGCAGCCAACTGATTTCGAACGAGGATACGGACACGATGACCAGCATCGCCGCCAACCCCGCCGACCTGCATGGCCATGAGCATGCACATGACCATCATGACGAGACCCCCGGCTTCTTCCGCCGCTGGTTCATGTCGACCAACCACAAGGACATCGGCACCCTCTATCTGATCTTCGCGATCGTGGCCGGTATCGTCGGCGGCGTCCTGTCGGGCATGATGCGTCTGGAACTGGCCGAGCACGGCATCCAGTACCTGCCCGGCTGGGCGGGCATGCTTGGTGGTGACGCCACCGACACGGCCGGAAAGCATTTCTGGAACGTGATGATCACCGCCCACGGCCTGATCATGGTGTTCTTCATGGTCATGCCGGCGATGATCGGCGGGTTCGGCAACTGGTTCGTGCCGCTGATGATCGGCGCGCCGGACATGGCCTTCCCGCGCATGAACAATGTCAGCTTCTGGCTGACTTTCGTCGCTTTCCTTATGCTGGTCGGCTCGATGTTCGTCCCCGGCGGTGCCGGCGGCCTCGGCGCCGGGACCGGCTGGACGGTCTATGCGCCGCTGTCGACCTCCGGTTCGACCGGCCCGGCTGTCGACATGGCGATCTTTTCGCTTCACCTCGCCGGTGCGGCGTCGATCCTCGGCGCGGTCAATTTCATCACCACCATCTTCAACATGCGCGCGCCGGGCATGACCCTGCACAAGATGCCGCTGTTCGTCTGGTCGGTGCTGGTCACCGCCTTCCTGCTGCTTCTGGCCCTGCCGGTGCTGGCTGCCGCCATCACCATGCTGCTGGCCGACCGCAACTTTGGCGCGGCCTTCTTCGATCCCGCCGGCGGTGGCGATCCGGTGCTGTACCAGCACCTGTTCTGGTTCTTCGGTCACCCCGAAGTGTACATCATGATCCTGCCGGGCTTCGGCATCGTCAGCCAGGTCGTCGCGACCTTCAGCCGCAAGCCGGTGTTCGGCTACCTCGGCATGGCCTATGCCATGGTCGCGATCGGCGTGGTCGGCTTCGTCGTGTGGGCGCACCACATGTTCACTGTCGGCATGAGCGTCGACCTAAAGATGTACTTCACTGCCGCCACGATGGTGATCGCGGTGCCGACCGGCATCAAGATCTTCAGCTGGCTCGCCACCATGTGGGGCGGATCGCTGAGCTTCAAGACGCCGATGATGTGGTCGCTGGGCTTCATCTTCATGTTCACCGTCGGTGGCGTGACCGGCGTGGTGCTGGCCAACGGCGGCGTCGACCAGAATCTGCACGACACTTATTATGTCGTCGCACACTTCCACTATGTGCTGTCGCTGGGTGCGGTGTTCGCGCTGTTCGCGGGCTTCTACTACTGGCTGCCCAAGATGTCGGGCCGCATGTACAACGAGCTCCTCGGCCAGCTGCACTTCTGGGTGTTCTTCATCGGCGTCAACGTCATGTTCTTCCCGCAGCACTTCCTGGGTCAGCAGGGCATGCCGCGCCGCTATCCGGACTATGCGGTCGCCTATGAGTATTGGCATCACATCTCGTCCATCGGCTACGTCATCATGGCCGCTGGCATGCTGATCTTCTTCGTCAATCTGGCCTACACGCTGCTGGCCGGCAGGAAGGCCGCCGACAATCCGTGGGGTGAGGGCGCGACGACGCTCGAATGGACGCTGTCCAGCCCGCCGCCCTTCCACCAGTTCAACGATCTGCCGAAGATCGCCTGAGCCTTGATGGACCGGTCGCCGCGCTTGAGGGGGGCGGCGACCGGACCAGATCGACCATCATCATGACCCCGTCCACCACCACCCGCGAACCGCTGCTGATGCCTGCCGACTGGCGGGACTTCCTTGCGCTGACCAAACCGCGGGTGATGAGCCTGGCCATTTTCACCGCGCTCGCCGGGATGCTGGCCGCGCCGGTCGCCATCCACCCGGTGCTGGGTTTTGCCGCCATCCTTGCGATCGCGCTCGGCGCGGGTGCCTGCGGCGCCCTCAACCAATGGTATGAGGTCGATGTCGATGCCGCGATGCGGCGCACGGCGGCGCGCCCGCTTCCTGCCGGGCGGATGGAGCCTGTCTCTGCCCTGCATTTTGGGGTCGGGCTGGGCGTATTTTCGGTGTTGCTGCTCGGGGTTGCCACCAACTGGCTGGCTGCGGCGATCCTTGCCACGTCGATCCTTTATTATCTGTTGATCTACACCGTCTGGCTGAAGCCACGCACGCCGCAGAACATTGTCATCGGCGGCGCCGCCGGTGCGTTCCCGCCGCTGATCGGCTGGGCGGCGGCGACGGGCGGGCTCGACCCGCTGCCGTGGCTGTTGTTCGCGATCATTTTCCTGTGGACGCCACCCCATTTCTGGGCGCTGTCGCTGTTCGTGCGCATCGATTATGCCAATGCCGGCATCCCGATGCTGCCGGTGGTGGCAGGAGAGCGCGCCACCCGCACGCAGATTTTCCTCTACACCCTGCCGATGGCTGCCGCGGCCATTGCGCCTTGGCCTCTGGGCTATACCGGTGCCATCTACGGCTATGCCGCCGTGACGCTGACCGCCACCTTCCTGATCATGGCGGCCCGGGTCGGTTTCCGCACCACCGCCGATGCGGATAAGATGAAGCCCGAAAAGCAGCTGTTCGCCTTTTCGATCCTCTATCTGTTCATCCTGTTTGCAGCCGTCGTCGCCGACCGGTGGATCCCGGCATGAGCGATCTGCCGCCCGATTTCGATATAGAGGAATATCGCCGTCGCCAGCGCAATCGCTCGCGGGTGATGGGCCTCGGACTGCTTGCGCTGGCTGCGCTCTTCTTTTTCATCACCATCGCCAAGATCGGACTGGCTTCATGATCGCGATTGCCCGCCGCATCGATCCGCGCCTGCGCACCGCTGGCCTCGCCGGGTTGCTCGCAGCTGCCATGGTCGGCCTGGGGTTCGCGTCGGTGCCGCTTTATGATCTGTTCTGCCGCGTTACCGGCTTCGGTGGCACCACCATGCGGGTCAGCGAAGCGCAGGCGGCCCAGGTGGAGGCCAGCAGCCGGCTTATCTCGGTGCGGTTCGATTCGAACGTATCGAAGGACCTGCCCTGGACCTTCCATCCCGAGCGCCCGCGCGAGACGCTGAGCATCGGGGCGCGGGACATGATGATCTTCGTGGCCAAGAATGAGTCGAACCGGCCGATTACCGGTACCGCGACCTTCAACGTCACGCCCAGCCAGGCCGGACCTTATTTCAGCAAGATCCAGTGCTTCTGCTTCACCGAGCAGCGGCTCGAGCCGGGTCAGCAGGTGCGCATGCCGGTGGTCTATTATGTCGATCCGCGCATTCTCGACGATCCCGATGCGCGCGATATCGAGGAAATCACCCTGTCCTACACTTTCTTCCCGGTGGACGAGAGCGCGGCAGGAAGTTAAGGCCAACCATCAATCGACGCCCGCATGCGGGCGAGGACAAGCATAGGGGAATGCCCGTCATGAGCGGTGCCAAGAATCATGATTATCATCTTGTAGACCAGAGCGTCTGGCCGGTGGTCGGCTCCTTTGCCGCCATGATCATGTTTTTCGGCCTGGTGTCCTGGTGGCACCCGGAAGTGTTCGGCCCCATCGGCAAGTTCGTGTTCGGCTTCGGTGTCGCCGGGGTGATCGCCACTTTCTATTTCTGGTGGGCCGATGTCGTGCGTGAAGCCCATTCCGGGGACCATACGCCGGTGGTGCAGCTGCATCTGCGCTACGGCATGCTGCTGTTCATCGCCTCCGAAGTGATGTTCTTCGTCGGCTGGTTCTGGGCCTGGTTCGATTTCTCGCTGTTCCCGCGCCCGCTCGAAGTGGTCGACGGCGTCACCACCAATTTCCTCGGCCAAGATGGCGCCATCGCGTTGCTGCAGTGGCCGCCCAAGGGCATCGAGGTGGTCAATGCCTTCGACCTGCCGCTGCTCAACACGTTGATCCTGCTCTGCTCGGGCACCACCGTCACCTGGGCACACCACGCGCTGCTCAAGGGCGACCGTGACGGCCTGATCAAGGGCCTGTGGGTCACCATCCTGCTCGGCCTGCTGTTCTCGTCGATCCAGGCCTATGAATATGCCGTCGCGCCCTTCCCCTTCGGCGGGCTCAACTATGGCTCGGCCTTCTTCATGGCGACCGGCTTCCACGGTTTCCACGTCATCATCGGCACGATCTTCCTGATCGTCTGCCTGGTGCGCGCGTACAAGGGTCACTTCACCCCGCAGCAGCATTTCGGTTTCGAGGCGGCTGCCTGGTACTGGCATTTCGTCGACGTGGTCTGGCTGTTCCTGTTCATCGTCGTCTATGTCTGGGGCGGCTGGGGCGCGCCGGTGCATTGACCGATCGCATGACCGGCCACACGCCAGCGTCACCGAAGGGGCGGCCCGCAATCCTGCAGGCCGCCCTTTTCGGTCTTTGCCCCGAATGCGGGGCGCCGACGCTGTATGACGGGGTGCTGCGCTTCGCCGGTCACTGCCGCAACTGCGGCCTCGACTTCGGGCGGTTCAATGTCGGTGACGGGCCTGCCGCCCTGTTGGTGATGGCGGTCGGCGCGTTGATCGTACCCGCCGCGCTTGCCGTGCATTTCGGCATCCACCCGCCACTCTTCGTGCATCTGCTGTTGTGGCCGCTGCTCGCCACAGCGCTGACGGTGGGGGGATTGCGCCTCGCCAAGGCGGGTCTGCTCGCCGCCGAGCACCAGCGTGAGGGCCGCGAAGGGCGACTCGATGGCTCGACCGGAGGGCCCGAGGCATGAGCGACCGCGGGCCTCGGCGCCCTATACCCGTCTTCGCCACGCTGTTCGTTGTGGCCGCGGTGGCGACGATGATCGGACTGGGCATCTGGCAGTTGCAACGGGCCGATGAGAAAGCCGTGCTCCTCGCCCTCTACCAGCGTAATGCCACGCTCGATGCGCCCGTAGCGCTGCCGCGCGGCGGGCCCATTCCGCCCGAGCGCCTGTTCCGCCGGTCCTCGGGCGTGTGTCTCGAAGTGACCGGATGGCGCCAGATCGGCGGGCGCGCGACCGATGGCACCACCGGCTACCGCCAGCTTGCCGATTGCCGTACGGGCGCGGAAGGGCCGGGCTTCGTCGTCGATCTTGGCCTGTCCGAAGACGCGCAATACCGGCCGCAATGGGCCGGCGGCGAGGTCGAGGGGCTGATCGTCGAGGAACCAGTCGAAGGCGGGCTGTGGGCCGCGCTGACCGGTACCCGCCCGGTGCCGCGGCCGATGCTGGTCGTCTCCGCCCCTCCCGCCGGCTTGCTGGCCTCCACCCCGCCAGACCCCAGCGGCGTCGCCAACAACCATCTCGCCTATGCGGTGCAATGGTTCCTGTTCGCCATTGCTGCGGTGGTCATCTATGGGCTGGCTTTGCGACAGCGATGGAAAAAAGCAGCGACAAGAACAGCTCCTTAGCCATGCATCCGTAGCCCTGAGCTTGTCGAAGGGCGCTTGTCGGCAAAGCGCCCTTCGACAAGCTCAGGGCTACGGTTTTCTTTTCGGCATTTCGGCTCTAACGCGATGCTCCATGCTCTACCAATCGACCCGAGGCGCCGCGACGCCGCTCGACTTCCGCGCTGTCACGCTGGCCGGCCTCGCGCCCGATGGCGGGCTGTATCTGCCGCAGCAGTGGCCGCAGTTCAGCACTGAAGAGATCGCAGCGCTGGCGGCGTGCGATTATGCCGAAACCGCTGCCCGGGTGCTCGCCCCCTTCGTTGGCGATGCCATCGGTGCGGACGATCTGCGCACGCTGACCCGGGCCGCTTACGGCCGGTTCAGCCATGATGCGGTGACACCGCTGGTGCAGGTCGATGGACGCCATTGGCTGCTCGAGCTGTTTCACGGCCCGACGCTGGCGTTCAAGGATGTCGCGCTGCAACTGCTCGGCTTATTGTTCGAAAAATTCCTGACCGGCACCGACACCAATCTGACGATCGTGGGCGCGACATCGGGCGATACCGGTTCGGCCGCCATCGATGCTGTCGCGGGGCGCGCGCAGGTGTCGATCGTCATGCTCCACCCGGAAGGCCGCGTCTCAGACGTGCAGCGTCGGCAGATGACCACGGTGATCGCGGACAATGTCCACAATGTCGCGATCGATGGCAGCTTCGACGACGCGCAGGCGATGGTGAAGCGCATGTTCGCCGACGAATCGGTGACCTCGCGCCTCACCCTTTCGGCGGTCAACTCGATCAACTGGGCCCGGCTCGCGGCACAGGTGGTCTATTATTTCTACAGCGCCGTCCGGCTGGGCGCGCCGCATCGACCAGTCGCCTACTCGGTGCCGACCGGCAATTTCGGCGATGTCTTCGCCGGCTATGTCGCGGCGAAAATGGGTCTGCCGATCGCCCGGCTGGTGGTGGCCACCAACGTCAACGACATTCTCCACCGCGCGCTTTCGGCCGGGGATTACAGCGCGGGCACGGTCACGCCAACCGCGACCCCCAGCATGGACATCCAGGTCAGCTCCAATTTCGAGCGGCTGCTGTTCGATCTGGGCGGACGTGATGGCGCAGCGATGGCCGAACAGATGCGCGGCTTCGAAGCAACGCGGGCGATGCAACTGACCAACAGCCAGCGCGAGGGCGCGGCGGCGTTGTTCACCAGCGCCAGCATCGATGGCGATGCCATGGCAGGGGCCTTGCGCTGGGCGTGGGATCATGCGGACCAAGTGATCGATCCGCACACCGCGGTCGGCCTTGCCGCCGCGCGTGCCGATGACCTTGATCCGGCAATCCCGATGGTGACGCTCGCCACCGCGCATCCGGCCAAGTTCCAGGACGCGGTCGAGCGCGCCATCGGGCGCCGTCCCTCGTTGCCGCCGCGTGTCGGCAGCCTGTTCGACCGCGAGGAGCGTTACACCAGCCTGCCGGGCGATTATGCCGCGGTGCGCGATTTCGTGCTGGCCCACGCGGCGGGATAGGCCGTGTCGCTCATTACCCTCACCGGCGAACCTTGGCCCGATTTCGGGCTGATCGACAGCGGCAACGGCGGCAAGCTCGAACGCTATGGCCCCTATCGCTTCATCCGCCCGGAACCGCAGGCGATGTGGACGCCGGCGCTGGAGACATGGGACGCCGACGGCGAGTTCGTGCCGGCCTCCGATGAGGAGGGCGGCGGTCGCTGGCAGTTTGCCCGCCCCGTGCCGCGCGAAGGCTGGCCGCTTGCGTGGAACGCGGTGCGCTTCACGGCCACCTGCACGCCCTTCCGCCATCTCGGCTTCTTTCCGGACATGGCCCCGGTGTGGGATTGGATGCGCGGACAGGTCGCGGGGATGGCAGCGCCGCAGTTCCTCAACCTGTTCGGCTACACCGGCGTCGGCAGCCTCGCCATGGCGGCGAGCGGCGCGCAGGTCGTGCACGTCGATGCCTCGAAAAAGTCGGTGGCGGCGGCGCGGGAGAATGCGGCGCTATCCGGCATGACCGATGCGCCAGTGCGCTGGATCGTCGATGACGCGCAGAAGTTCGTGGCGCGCGAAGTACGGCGCGGGCGGCGCTACGACGGCATATTGCTCGATCCCCCCAAGTTCGGCCGCGGACCTGAAGGGGAAGTGTGGCGGCTTGAAGAGGATTTGCCCGCGCTGATTGCCGATTGCGCCAAGCTGCTCGACGCGGACTCGAAGTTCCTGTTTCTCACCGTCTATGCGGTGCGCATGTCGGCGCTGGCGCTGCAGGAACTGCTCAACCAGGCGCTCGGGCACCTCGGCGGCGTGGTTGAGGCCGGTGAATTGACGATTCGCGAGGAAACGAGGGGGCTAATTCTGCCTACCGCCATCTGGGCTCGTTGGAGCAGGATTTGACTCCCCGTTCCGCTCATGTCGAGCGAAGTCGAGACACCACCGGTCTTACCCGATGGTGTCTCGACTTCGCTCGACATGAGCGGGAAGGAAAGGCCTTCGCAATTTCTCTGTGCGCCCGCTCATCACCCCTCCCGTACCGCCCGCAGCGCCGCCCCCGCGGCAAACGGGGTCACCGCTACCAGCAGCAGCGAGGCCGCGCCCAGAAACAGCATCGCACCGCGCCCCTGATCGTCGAGCGCGCCCGCGCCGAAGATCAGTACCGGCACCGCCAGCGGCAGCATCATCAATCCGCCCAGCGCGTTGCTGCTGCGGGAACCCAGCGTGATCGCGGCGACCATCACCGCAAGGCCGGCCAGCGCAGGCGCACCCATGGCGAGGCCGGTCACCAGCCGCAGCCAGGTCTCGCTGCTCAATCCAAGCAGCGCCGCGCCCGGCACGGTCGCGGCGAGCAACGGCAGGCCGAAGCCGATGGCGTGGGACACCAGCCGCGCCGCCGCCACGCTTTCATCGGCGATGCCGCGCACCGCCAGCTGATCGAGCACACCATTGTCGCGGTCGGCCGCGAACAGGCGCTCGACCGGCAACAGCGCGGCGAGCAGTGCCGCCACCCATAATATCCCGCCACCGGTGCGCGCCAGCAGCTCGGCCTGCGGGCCAACCGCAAACGGATAGAGCGTTGCCACCAGCAGGAAGAATGCGACCGGCAGCCACCAGCTGCCGCTGCGCCATTCGCGCGCCAGATCGCGCGCGATGAGGGATGCGAGCGCGCTCATGGTGCCAGCGTCGCCAGATCGAGCGCGGCCGCATCGCCGAGCAGCAGCGGCTGGTGCGATGCCAGCACGATCGCTCCACCGGCTGCGCGATGCGCCGCCATCAACCCTTCCAGCAGCACCACGCCATCGCGGTCGAGACCATTGGCGGGTTCATCGAGCAGCCACAGCGGTGCATTGGCGGCCAGTACCCGCGCCAGGCTCGCGCGTTTCTTCTGTCCGGTCGAGAGGATGCGCAGCGGCACTGGCGCGAGATGGGCGATACCCAGCCGGTCGAGCGCGGTCAGCACCGAGGCGCGATTGCCGCCGTCGAGCCGCGCCCAGAACAGCAGCGCTTCGGCCAGCGGCAGCATCCGGTCGAGCGCATGCGTTTCGTCGATCAGTGCGGTCTGCGCGGTGCGCTCGACCGTGCCTGCCGCCGCCGGCAGCAGTCCGGCAAGAATGCGCAGCAGGCTCGACTTGCCGATGCCGTTCGCGCCCGTCACATGGACCGCGTCGCCTGCCGCCAGCCGCGCACTCGCCCCGCGCCACAGGATGCGGTCGCCGCGGCGGCAGGCGAGGGCGTCGAAGGCCAGCAGAGGGGCGCTCAAATCGCGCTATCCTCGATGGCGTGCATATCCTCGTCGGACAGGCCGAAATGATGGCCCACCTCGTGGATCAGCACATGCCGCACCAGATGCCCCAGTTCCTCGCCGCTCTCGACCCATTCGAGCAGGATCGGCACGCGATAGAGGTGGATCATGTCAGGCAGTTCGCCGCTCATGGCATTGCTCTTCTCGCCCAGCGGGCGCCCTGAATAGAGGCCGGTCAGCTCGAGCGGGTTGTCGATGCCGAGCTCGTCGAGCACGTCGTCGCTGGCGAATTCCTCGACGCGGAAGACCACCGCGCCGAGGTGGGCGCGAAACTGCTCGGGCAGGGTATCCCATGCCGCGCGGGCGATGGCCTCGATGGCGTCGGCGGTCGGGGCATGGATCGGGAGAGAGGTCACCTGGCTTCCTTAACCGACCACCCTGAGCTTGTCGAAGGGCTGTCCTTGCCTTTGTCGAAGGATAGAACAGCCCTTCGACAAGCTCAGGGTGCACGGCTATGGCGTGATGCTGGTGCGCAAGGGAGATGAAGGTGATCGAACGGCTAAACGACGCACAACGTACCGAACTGCTCGCCGCGCGCCCCGATTGGGCATTGGAACCCGGGCGCGACGCCATCATCCGTACCTTCAAGTTCAACGATTTCAGCGAGGCCTTCGCCTTCATGACCCGGGTCGCGCTGCTGGCCGAGGTGCAGGATCATCATCCCGAATGGTCGAACGTCTACAATCGCGTCACCATCGCGCTGACCACCCACGACGCCGACGGCCTGTCCGAGCGCGACGCGCGAATGGCGGCGAGTATCGACGCCCTGCTCTAGCGTCCTGACCCTCAGGCTTCAGGCGTCACGGGGAGCGTCTATTTGCTGCCCAGCAGGCTGGCTTTGCCCGCCGACTGCTTCAGCCGCTTGCGCAGCCGTCCCGGCATCCAGCGCATGGCGAAGGACAATTGCCGCGCGGTCTTGCCGACCGGGATATGCACCTTGTCGCCGTGGATGGCGTCCCACACTGCTTGCGCGACCCGTTCGACCGGGGTGAACTCCAGGCCGGCGGCGACCACCCGGTCACGGCTGGTCTCGTTGGTTCCCGGCACCGCGCGGTTGAGCAGCGGCGTATCGATGAAGCCCGGCATGACGCTGCGCACCACTATGCCGTCGGCGGCGAATTCGATCTCGAGCGCCTCGGTCAGGGCGCGCACGGCGAACTTGGTTGCCGAATAGACGGCAAGGCCCGGCGATCCGTAGAAGCCGGAGGCGGAGCCGGTGTTGACGATGGCGCTGCCCGGGGTCGCCAGCAGATAGGGCCGCGCCGCATAGATGCCGTTGACGACACCACGGAAGTTGATGTCGATCACCCGGTCCGCCTCGTCAGGCTCCAGCGCATCCCATTTGCCGCCCGAGCCGATGCCGGCGTTGTTGAACAGGCAATCGAGCCTGCCACCACTGATCTTGGCAAAATCGACGAGCGCCGCGTCCCACTGATGGCGCTCGCGCACGTCGAGACGGTGGGGCGAGGCAAGGCCGGTGGGCAGCAGGGCTGCGGTTTCCCGCATCCCTGCCTCGTTGATGTCGGCGATGCCGACCAGCCAGCCCTTGCCGGCGAACAGCTGGGCGGTGGCACGGCCGATGCCCGATCCGCCGCCGGTGATGAAGATCGCCTTGCGCTCGCTCATCGCGTGCCGTGCCCCCTTTGTCCCGTCGCCGCCTGCGCGCGGGTCAGGCCTTGGCCTTCAGGCTGTCGGCTACCGGCACGCCGTGACGCTCGAGCGCCTCAACGATCTTGCCGGCACCTTCGAGATCGCCCCAGAACATCGGGCCGCCGCGATACACGGGCCAGCCATAGCCGTAGATCCACACCACATCGATGTCCGATGCGCGCTGGGCCTTGCCTTCCTCGAGGATCTTATAGCCTTCGTTGACCATCGGGTAGAGCGTGCGCTCGACGATCTCCTGCGTGCTGATCTCGCGCTTGGGCAGGTTCGACTTGGAGCGGAAATCCTCGATGATCGCGAGTGCCTCCGGGCTCACCGTGCGGTTGCGCTTTTCGTCATAGTCATAAAAGCCCTTGCCGGTCTTCTGGCCCCAGCGCCCGGCTGCGCACAGCGCGTCGCGCACCGTCTCGATGCGGCTGGGGTCGCGATGCCAGCCGATGTCGAGCCCGGCAAGATCGCCCATCTGGAACGGCCCCATCGGCATTCCGAAATCGAGGTGGACCTGATCGATCTGGTCGGGCGTCGCGCCTTCCATCAGCATCTGGTTGGCCGCGGTCTGCCGTTGCGCCAGCATGCGGTTGCCGATGAAACCGTGGCAGACGCCGGCGACCACCGCGACCTTGCCGATGGTCTTGCCGATGGCCATCGCCGTTGCCAGCACATCGGGGGCGGTCGCGTCGCCGCGCACCACTTCGAGCAGCTTCATGACGTTGGCGGGCGAGAAGAAGTGCATGCCCACCACATCCTGCGGCCGTGCCGTCGCGGAGGCGATTTCGTTGACGTCGAGATAGCTGGTGTTGCTGGCAAGAATGGCGCCCGGATTGGCGATGGCATCGAGCTTGCCGAACAGCTCCTTCTTGACGTCCATATTCTCATAGACTGCCTCGATGATGAGGTCGGCCCCGGCCAGATCGTTGAGGTCGAGCGACGGGGTAAGCAGGCCCATCATCTTCTCGACCTGCTCGGCGGTGAAGCGGCCCTTTGCGGCGCTGGCCTCGTAATTCTTGCGGATCGTGGCCACGCCGCGATCGAGATTCGCCTGCTCCATCTCGACGATGGTCACCGGGATGCCCTTGGCCAGGAAATTCATGGTGATGCCGCCGCCCATCGTGCCCGCGCCGATCACGCCCACGGTCTTGATCGGACGCAGGGCGATGTCCTTCGGCAAGCCGTCGATCTTGGCGGCCTGGCGTTCGGCAAAGAAGATGTGGCGCTGTGCAGCCGATTGGCTGCCGAACATCAGCTTGGTGAATTCCTGCCGCTCGAAGGCAAGGCCTTCGTCGAACGGGAGCCGCGTTGCGGCTTCGACGCAGGCGAGATTGGCATAGGGCGCCTCGAAGCCCTTCCACTTCTTGGCATTGGCTGCCTTCAGCGTCTCGATGATCGCGACATCGCCGAACACAGGGCGCTCGCGGCTGGGGCGCGGGCCCTTGGCGACGGCGTCGCGGGCAAAGGCGATGGCATCGGCAGCCAGGCTGTCCTCGCCGGCCAGCGCATCGACCAGACCGGCGTCAGCGGCCTTCTTGGCCGACAGCGGATCGCCCGACGAGACCATCTGCGCCGCGATTTCGACGCCGACGATGCGGGGCAGCCGCTGCGTGCCGCCGGCGCCCGGCAACAGGCCAAGCTTGACTTCGGGGACGCCGAGCTTGGCCGAGGGCGCGGCCACGCGATAATGGCAGACCAGGGTGGTTTCGAGCCCGCCGCCGAGCGCGGTGCCATGGATGGCCGCGACCACCGGCTTGGGGCTTGCCTCAATGCTATTGAGCACACTGTTGAAGTCCGGCCCCCGCGGTGGCTTGCCGAATTCGGTGATGTCGGCGCCGGCGATGAAGGTCGCCCCGTCGCAGCGCAGCACGATGGCCTTGATGCTGTCATCGGCGATGGCTTCGGCGAACTTGTCGGCGAGGCCCTGCCGCACATGCCAGCTCAACGCATTGACCGGCGGGTTGTTGACGATGACGACGGCAATCTCGCCATCGCGCTCCATGGTTACGGAAACGGGGGTGTCGGTCATCGGGGTCTCCTTGCGCTTTTACGTTTCGTCATCCCCGCGACGCCGGGGATCCATCATCTGACGGTGCCTTATCGAGTGGCGTCAGCTGTATTCCCGCCTTTGCGGGAATGACGATGGTGGGTTTCAGCTTTGCTCACGCGGCCAGTGCCGAATAGATCAATGTCCGCAATTCGCGACGGATCGGATAGGTGCTCGACGGGCTGAGCTGGGTCATGAATACCATGGTCAGATCCTCTTCGGGGTCGATGAGGAAGGCGGTCGAGAACATGCCGCCCCAGTAGAATTCGCCCACCGAACCGGCCAGCATCGTCGCGGCCGGGTCGATGTTGCAGGCAAAGCCGAGGCCGAAGCCGATGCCGGCCATCTCCGCCTCGCTGAACAGGCTCTTGCTGTGCACCGTCAGGTCACCGCCGCCGGGCAGGTGGTTGGCGGTCATCAGGTCCAGCGTCTTGCGGCCGATGATGGTCGCGCCATCCAGCGTGCCGCCGTTGAGCAGCATTCGACAGAAGCGGTGATAATCGGCCAGGGTCGAGGCGAGCCCGCCGCCGCCCGACTGGAAGACATGCTTGCCCACCCAACCGCTGTCGGCGCCGCCCTTGTCGATCAGCCGCATCTTGTTGGCCGGATCGAAGGTGAAGCAATCGGGCATGCGCCCGGCCTTGTCGGCCGGCACGTCGAAATGCGTATCCACCATGCCGAGGGGCGCGAAGATATGCTCGGCAAAATAGTCTCCCAGCGATTGCCCGGACACGCGGGCCACCAGCACGCCCAGCACGTCCGTGGCCACCGAATAGTTCCAGCGCGTGCCGGGGTCGAAATCCAGCGGCAATTTGGCCAGCTCGGCGAGGAAAGCCGCATCATCGACATTGCGCCAGTTTTCGAGGCCCGACTTGCGATAACCGGCATCGACCGGGGTGCGTTCCTGAAAGCTGTAGGTGAAGCCGGCGGTGTGGCGCAGCAGGTCGATCACCCGCATCATCGTGGTCGGCGGACGGGTAACGAACGGGATGTCGCCGCCGCCCGCCACGAACACCTGCAGATCCTTGAGCTCGGGCAGATATTTGGCGACCGGATCGCTGATCGCGATGCGCCCCTGTTCGACCAGCTGCATCGCGGCGATCGATGTCACCGGCTTGGTCATGCTGGCGATGCGGAAGATGGCATCCTCGCCGATCCGGGAGGTCCACAGATGCGCCACCTCGTCGCCGCGACCGACCAGCAGCGCGGCGCAGGGCAGGCGCCCGCTGTCGATGTATTTCGACTGGAGAAAGGCGTTCATCCGCTCCAGCCGGTCGGGCAGGAAGCCGAGCTCGCGTGCGTTGCCGACGGTCAGCATGTCAGTGCGACGTCTGGCCGAGGAGCTGACGGGTGACGGGGTGCGAGCTGGTCAGCCCGCCATCCACCGCGATCGCCTGCCCGTTGACATAGCTGGCGAGGTCCGAGGCGAGGAACAGCGCGACATTGGCCAGTTCCTCGGGCTGTCCTGCCCGTTTCAACGGATTGAGCTGTCCTACCTTGTGCATCACGTCCTTTGCCCTTGCATAATCGAAGGTGGGTTTGGTCATGCCGGTTTCGGTGAGGCCCGGGCAGATCGCATTGACCCTGACGCCGCTGGTGGTCAGCTGCTGTGCCGAGGTTTTGGCGAGATTGATCACGCCTGCCTTGGATGCTGAATAGGTCACCGGCCCCGCGCCCGAATTGAGGCCCGCGACGCTGGCGGTGAGGATGATCGCACCGCCGCGCCCCTGATCGACCATCGCCTTGCCGGCATGTTTCACCATCAGCGCCGGGCCGATCAGATTGACACGGAATGTCTCGGCCATCGCGGCCGGGTCGATGTCGAAGATGCCGCCCATGTCGCCGATGATGCCGGCGTTGGCGAAGGCGACATCGAGCCCGCCGAATGCACTCAGCGCCTCGCCCACCAGGCCCTGCACATGCCCTTCGTCGCCCGCGTCCATCGTCCGCGCGCGCACCTCTCCGCCCGCTTCCCTGACGAGGCGTTCGGTTTCGAAAATCGCGTCGCTCTTGTCGCCGATGACGACCTTGGCACCCTCGGCAGCAAAGCGCAGCGCGCTTGCCCGCCCGATGCCGGACGCCGCCCCAGTGATGATCGCCACTTTGCCTTCGAGCAATGCCATATTTTCTCCCTCTCCCCTGCAGGGGAGAGGGCCGGGGAGAGGGGCAGTCTCTCGCTCCGGCCCGTTGTTTGGTATCAAGGACTGCCCCTCTCCCACCCCTCTCCCCTGCAGGGGAGAGGGCTATCGTCACTCCGCGCCCGCCTTGACCGCAAAGGCCCAGGCCCGCTCTGCCAGCGGATTGACCCGCTCGGACATCTGCTTGGCATGCGCGGACGAGGCGGTGCCATCGATCACCCGCTTCTTGATGCCCTGCATGATCCCGGCGAGGCGGAAGAAATTATAGGCGAAATACCAGTTCATGTCCGGCACGCTGTCGCGCCCGGTCGCCGCGCAATAGCGCTCGACCGCCTCCTCAAGCTCGGGGATGCCGAGCGCCTTGCGTTCGAGATCCATCACGCCCGAGCGGCCACCATTTTCGGTCACCCAGGCCATCGCGACATAGGTGAAATCGGCCAGCGGATCGCCCAGCGTCGACAGTTCCCAATCGAGCACGGCCAGCACCTTGGGCTCGCTGGCATGGAAGATCATGTTGTCGATGCGATAATCGCCATGCACCACGCTGGTGCGGGTCTGCTCGGGAAGCGTTGCCGGCAGCCATTCGATAAGCCGTTCCATCTCCGGCATCGTTTCGGTTTCGGACAGGCGATATTGCTTGGTCCAGCGATCGACCTGCCGCCCGAAATAATTGCCCGGTTTGCCGAAGCCCGACAGACCCGCGCTCTCGACATCGACGCTGTGCAGCGCCGCCAGCGTATCGATCATCGCGTTGTAATGCGCGCGGCGGCTCTCCGGGGTGGCGCCGGGCATCGATCCGTCCCAGATCGTCCGCCCTTCGACCATGCCCATGATGTAGAACCAGCTGCCGATGACGCTGTCGTCGGTGCACAAGCCGTACGGCCGCGCCACGGGAAAGCCGGTCGGATGCAGGCCGGCGATCACCTTATACTCGCGGTCGACCGCGTGCGCCGACGGCAGCAGCGGGCCGAACGGCTTCCTGCGCAGCACATAGCTGCCGGAAGGGGAGTCGATGCGATAGGTCGGGTTGGACTGGCCACCGGCGAACTTGCCCTGCCGCAGCGGCCCGGCGAAGCCCGCGACATTGGCTTCCATCCACGCCGTCAGCTTGGCCTCGTCGAGCAGGTCGGCGCCTTCGGGCGCCACCGTTCCCTTGAACGCTTCCTCGGCGTTGATCGCCCCGCTCATTGGTCGAACACGATCACGCTGCGCGCGCTGTCGCCCTTCTTCATCGTCTCGAAGCCTTCGTTGATCCGCTCGAGCGGAATGCGTTCGGCAATGATCGAATCGAGATCGAGCAGGCCGCGCATGTAGAAGTCGACGAGGCGCGGGATGTCGACCGGGAAGCGGTTGCCGCCCATGATCGCGCCCTGCAGCTTCTTGCCCGACAGCAGGTCCATCGCAGAGAGGCCGACTTTCTCCGCCAAGGGCATCATGCCGAGGATTGTCGCCGTGCCGCCGCGCCGCAGCGATCCCACCGCCAGCGCCGCCGATGCCGGACGACCGACCGCCTCGATGGCATGATCGACGCCGCCCCTGGTCATCTCGACGATCTGCTTGGCGGCATCGTCGGCAAGCGCGTCGATGGCGTCGGTCGCGCCGAGCTTCATCGCCAGCGCCCGCTTTTCGGGGATCGGGTCCGCGGCAATGATGCGCCCGGCACCGGCGATCTTCGCGGCATTGATGGTGGCAAGACCCACGCCGCCGCAACCGACTACCGCCACCGTCTCGCCGGGGGTGACCTTGCAGGCGTTGAAAATGGTGCCGGCACCGGTGGTCACCGCGCAACCGATCACCGCCGCGCGATCGAGCGGCATTTCGGGATTGACGGCAACGCAGGCATGCTCGTGGATCAGCATCAGCTCGCTGAAGGCCGACAGGTTGAGCATCTGGTTGACCACGCTGCCATCGGGCCGGGTGATGCGCGGGGGCGAGCCCGGTGCGCGGCGGGTGTCGCCGCCCATGCACAGGCTCATCCGCCCGGTGACGCAATATTCGCAATGGCCGCAGAAGGCGGACAGGCAGGAGATGACCGCATCGCCCACCTTCACCGTGCGCACCTCGCTGCCCACCGCTTCGACGATACCTGCCGCCTCGTGCCCGGGAATGGCGGGCAGGGGGTGCGGATAGGCGCCTTCGATGAAATGCAGGTCGCTGTGGCACAGGCCGCAGGCGACGGTGCGGATCAGCACTTCGTGCGGGCCGGGCTTGTCGACGACGACATCTTCGACGGAAAGCGGCTGGCCGGGGGCGGTGAGGATGGCGGCTTTGGTCATCAACGCTGATCCTTGATATCCGAAGCCCTGAGCCTGTCGAAGGGCGTCTGTCGTTATGGCGAAGCGCCCATCGACAGGCTCGGGGCTACGGTCTTTCCTTCTGGTGGCTGAAACTACCGAGCCACCCCGAGATCGCCGGACGAAAAGCCTTCCTTCGCGGCATTCATCGCATCGCGTCCACCATATTTGCCGAACTCGTTGCGGGCGATGGCGCGGGCGTGGACTTCGTCCGGGCCATCGGCCAGCCGCAGCGTGCGCTGGTGGGCATACATGTTGGCAAGGCCGAAATCGTCGGAAACACCGCCGCCGCCATGCGCCTGGATGGCGTCGTCGATAATCTGCAGCGCCATGTTCGGCGCCTGCACCTTGATCATGGCGATTTCGTTGGCGGCGGTCTTGTTGCCCGCCTTGTCCATCATGTCCGCGGCCTTCAGGCACAGCAGTCGCGTCATCTCGATATCGATGCGCGCACGGGCGATGCGCTGTTCCCAGACGCTATGCTCGGCCAGCGCCTTGCCGAATGCGACACGCGTCAGCAGGCGGCGGGTCATCCGCTCCAGCGCCTCTTCGGCGACGCCGATGGTGCGCATGCAATGGTGGATGCGGCCCGGCCCGAGGCGCCCTTGCGCGATCTCGAAGCCGCGGCCTTCGCCGAGCAGCATCGCTTCAGTGGCGTTGACGCGCACATCCTTGAGCTCGACTTCCATGTGGCCATGCGGGGCATCGTCATAGCCGAACACCGGGAGGTGGCGCAGGATGGTGATGCCCGGCGTGTTCATCGGCACTACCAGCATCGATTGCTGGGCGTGGCGCTTGGCCCCGAAATCGGTCTTGCCCATGACGATGGCAACTTCGCAGCGCGGATCGCCGACGCCGCTCGACCACCATTTGCGGCCGTTGATCACATAATCGTCGCCGTCGCGCTCGATGCGGGTCTCGATGTTGGTGGCGTCGGACGAGGCGACCGCCGGCTCGGTCATCAGGAAGGCGGAGCGGATTTCACCGTTCATCAGTGGCTTCAGCCAGCGCTCCTTCTGCTCGCGCGTGCCATAGCGATGGAACACTTCCATATTTCCGGTATCCGGTGCGGAGCAGTTCATCGTTTCCGATGAAAAGCCGACACGGCCCATTTCTTCGGCGCACAGCGCATATTCGAGGTTGGTGAGGCCGGGGCCTTCGAACTCGAAGCTTTCATCGACATGATGGTGGGTCGGCTGCCGCGGCGGCATGAACAGGTTCCAGATGCCGTCCGCCTTGGCCTTGGCCTTCAGCTCCTCGACCACCGGGATCACTTTCCAGCGCTCGCCCTCACGATCCTGGGCTTTATAGGTGGGCACTGCCGGTCGGACATGGTCCGCGATAAAATTGCGCACGCGGCCCTGCCAATATTTCTGCCGATCGCTCAGGTCGAATTCCATCTCTCGCTCCCACTTGCCCTGCCCGGCCAGATTGCCCGGCGCTGTTGCTTTACGTGTCCGTCAACCTTGGACCGGCGGCGCGGCCTTGCCAAGCCCCGCCGAACGAAAAATCGGTATGCCGTGGGGCGGGCGGGGTGCTTGCACAGAATTGCTCAAGCTTTCATCATGGTATGATGACCGACACCGCACAGCCAACCGTCGCCCCGGGCGACCTTTCTGCAACGCTCGGACTCGTCCGGGTCATCGACATGCTGCCCGAAGGGCGCGCCCGAATCGAATATCGCGCCGGCAGCCACATGTGCCATTCCGGCGGCGTGGTGCAGGGCGGCTTTGTCACCGGCTGGATCGACGCGGCGATGGCCCACGCCGCCATCGCGATGGCCGGGCGGGACGTGGTGCCGATGTCGCTGGAGCTCAAGGTCAGCTTTTTCGCGCCCGCGCGCCCGGGTTTGGTCATTGCCGAGGCGTGGGTCGAAAAGCGCGGCCGCTCGACCTGCTTTTTCGAAGGACGCTTGCTCGATGCCGATGGCAAGGTGCTGGCGAAGGCCAGCTCCACGCTGATGCTGGCCGATCGCGCCAGAGTCGAGTCGGCGGCGCGCGCCGCAACCGCTTAGCCACAAGCGAAACAGTGCCGGTTGCGCTGTTGTCTTGCCGCTTATGCAATCGATTGTTGTTGTCTCGTCTTTCCCTCGCTATGGAGCGTGCAGCGCGTTCGGGGCGCAGTGGGAGAGCGAAGTGGGGGCGGAAGTCGATACGACTGGTTCACGCTGGACAGCGATGGCAGTGGCGGGATTGGCGCAGGACGCAACAACTACCATTCCGCTGATCGACGCGGCATCCCAAGCTGGCGCGCGGGCACGGGGCATCGTCGGCCTCGACCTGTGGGACATGTGGCCGTTGCAGCTGGCCGACGGCTCGACGGCCCGCTTCGATGGCGCGACGCTGTGGATGATCCTGTCCGCGCCGCGCCTGCCCGATTCGGACCAGAGGCATGGCATCGCCCGCATCCGCCTGGTACTGGAACAGCCCGACGGGACGCTGATCGATTGCGGCCATGCCTTGCCGGACGATCTGTGCCCGGGCAGCCGCGAATGGGCCGGCTCCGCGCTGTATGATCCGGCGAGCGGGCGCGTCACCCTCTTTTTCACCGCTGCAGGGCATCGGGGCGAGCCGGCCCCCACTTTTGCCCAGCGCCTGTTCGAGACCACCGGCCGGCTGGCAGGGGCAGGGCAGATGCTGCGGATTGTCGACTGGTCGGATCCGGTCGAGTCGCTGGCTGCCGATGGACAGCGCTACATGGTTGTCGATCAGGCCAGCGGTATGCCCGGCTTCATCAAGGGGTTCCGCGACCCGGCCTATTTTCGCGATCCCGCCGACGGCAGCGCATATCTGCTGTTCACCGCCTCGATTCCCGATGCTGCCAGCGACTGGAACGGGGCGATAGGCGTCGCGCGGCGCGAGGGCGGCCTGTGGGCCGCACTCGACCCGCTGCTCGACGTGACCGGCCTCAACAATGAACTGGAGCGGCCGCACGTCATCGCCCGCGACGGGCGCTATTATCTGTTCTTCTCCACCCAGCGGCGGGTGTTTGCCCCTGGTGGCCCGGCCGGGCCCAACGGACTCTACGGGATGGTTGCCGATCGGATGACGGGGCCGTGGCGCCCGCTCAACGGCCATGGCCTGGTCGCCGGCAACCCGCCCGACGCGCCTTACCAGACCTATAGCTGGTGGGTGACCGGGGAGCTGGAGGTCGCCGGATTTCTGGAAATGCCCGGTCTGCGCACCGATCCTGCGGACCAGTCGCCCGAGGTGCGCCGCGCGCATTTCGGTGGCGTGCCCGCCCCGCGGTTCAGCATAGCACTGGACGGCGACCGGGGCTGGGTGGCAGGCTGAAGGCATGAGCGGAGGGCGTTACGGACTGATCGAGGCAGGCGGCACCAAGTTCGTGCTCGGCCTGTGGCAGGATGGCGCCATCGTCGCGCGCCACCGTCTGCCCACGACCACGCCACGACTGGTGCTCAGCGCGGCAGTGGACTGGTTCGCCAGCCATGGCGGGTCGTTTGATGGTATCGGCATAGCAAGCTTCGGCCCGCTCGATCTCGACCTGGGCTCGCCGACATGGGGCCATGTCACCGCTACCCCCAAGCCGCACTGGAGCGGCGCCGATCTGGTCGGGCCATTTGCCGACGCGTTCGGCTGCCCGGTGGCCATCGATACCGACGTCAACGGTGCGGCGCTGGCCGAGCACCGCTGGGGCGCGGGGCAGGGGCTGCGCTCGTTGCTGTACCTCACGGTGGGGACCGGAATCGGCGGCGGGGCGGTTATCGACGGACGGATATTGCATGGCGCCTCGCACCCGGAGATGGGTCATATGCGCCTGCCACGACATCCGGCAGACCGCGCCTTCGACGGCAGCTGCCCCTATCATGGCGCCTGTCTGGAAGGGCTGGCCAGCGGCCCCGCAATCATCGCGCGCTGGGGTGCATCGCTGTCCGATCTGCCGGAAGCCCATGGCGCGCGCGACGTGGTCGCCTGGTATCTGGCCCAGGCGGTGACCGCTTTCCTCGCCATCCTCTCACCCCAGCGGGTGGTGATCGGCGGTGGCGTGATGGCGACACCGGGGCTGCACGCGGCCGTCGACGCGCAGGCGCGGGTGCTCGCGGCAGGCTATTTTCCGCTGCCAGAAGGGCCGCTGGTTGTGCCGCCGGGCCTGGGGGATGATGCAGGGCTGATGGGGGCTCTGGCGCTGATCGACGGGTGATCGCTGGCAGCAATACCGATTGGCGGCAGTGTCAGGCATGGTGGCGACACCGCGTTGCCGATCGTGGTCAACTCGACATCCGCACCACAAGCTCGGGGCGCATGACCACCGATTCGGCGTCTTCGCCGGCGATCCGGCGCAGCAGCAGATCGACCAGATGGGCCGCGCCGGCGGTCAAATCCTGACTGACCGTGGTCAGGCGCGGTACCGTCTGCTCGCCTAGCGCCAGGCCGTCGTAGCCGACGACGCGCACATCGCCGGGCACTGCCAGCCCCTGTTCGGCAAGCACGCGCAGCGCGCTCATGGCGATGACGTCCGACGCGGCGACGATGCCGTGAGGGCGCTCTCCGCCGGTGGCGAAATAGCCGGCGATGTCGGGATGGGCGGCTTCGGCGATGAGGTGCGCGGGCAATACGCTCAACTGGTCGGCAAGCCCGGCCTCGGCCATGGCTGCGCGACAGCCATCCAGGCGCTGGCCGATTTCGAGCGCGCGCGGATCGCCGAAAAAGGCGATGCGCTTGCACCCGCGCTCGATGAGATGGCGCGCGGCAAGGCCGCCGCCCGCGAAATTGTCCGAACCGACCGAGCAATGGCGCTGCCCTGGATAGTGGCCACCCCAGACGATCAGCGGACGGTAGCGTTCGGCCACCGCATCGAGCGTGGCGGCCTGATCCGACTGGCCGATGACCAGGACGCCGTCGACCCGACCGGAATCGACGAAATCCTCCAGCCAGCTGTCGTTGGCCGGGATGACGCGCGACAGCAGCAGATCATAGCCGCGCTCGGTCAGCGAATCGGCGAGCAGGCCGAGCATGGTGATGAAGAAGGGGTCGGAAATATGCTGGCCGGTTTCGTGCCCCAGCGGGATCAGTACGCCGATCGCGCCGGTTTTGCGCGTGCGCAGGTTGCGCGCCAGGATATTGGGCTTGAACCCGTATTCGGCGGCGATCGCCTGAATGCGCGCACGGGTCGATGCACTGATCAGTGTCGATCCGGCCAGCGCGCGCGAAACGGTGCCTGTCGACACACCGGCCATGTCGGCCAGTTCCTTGATGTTTCTGATACGCGTCATGGTACTGACGGTGCCGCCTCTGGTCCTGTTTGGCTGGCCAGGCCTTTGTTCCCCGTGCTTCTATCTGCACATTGGTAAAGACATTGGCAACCACGGCCGTATGTGGCGCGGAAGCCACAGCTGCCGGTTATTCGTGAAATCGATTGCACGAATGGCTTGGCGGCGCAACGACTCGCTATTGCAATCGATTGCGAAGAATGGCAGGAGGCAGCCTGCAGGAGGGCCCAAGCCTCTCCGCACGGATTTCGCAGGGGAGAGTATCATGGCATTGCATGTCCGCCGTTTCGGCGCATCCACGACTGTTCTGGCAATCGCGCTGCTGGCCTGTGCCATGCCGGCGGCCGCCCAGGACGCGGCGCCCGCCGACGATGAGGCCAGCGAATCGGCGCCGGATATCGTCGTCACCGCCCAGCCCCGCGGTCGCAACCGCCTCGAAACCTCGGTTTCGGTGAGCTCGCTGTCGGCCGACCAGATTCTCGAAGCCGCACCGCGCTCGGCCGCAGAGATCCTGCGTGCGCTCCCGGGCATCCGTTCCGAATCCTCGGGCGGCGAAGGCAACGCCAACATTGCGGTGCGCGGCCTGCCGGTTGCGTCGGGCGGCGCCAAGTTCCTGCAGCTTCAGGAAGACGGCCTGCCGATCCTCGAATTCGGCGACATCACCTTCGCCAACGCCGATATTTTCTTGCGCTCGGACTTCAATGTCGCGCGGGTGGAAACGGTGCGCGGTGGCTCGGCCTCGACCTTCGCTTCCAATTCGCCGGGCGGCGTGGTCAACTTCATCTCCAAGACCGGTGCGGTCGAAGGCGGCGCCATCCAGGTCTCGGCCGGGCTCGACTATGACGAGTATCGCGTCGATTTCGACTATGGCACCCGCCTGTCGGACAATCTGCTGGTCCACATCGGCGGTTTCTATCGCCAGGGCGAAGGCCCGCGCGACATCGGCTACGATGGCCTGCAGGGCGGTCAGGTCCGGGTCAACATCACCCGCGAATTCGAAGGCGGCTACATCCGCCTCTACGGCAAGTATCTGAACGACAATGCCGTCGGCTATCTGCCCAACCCGGTGCTGGTCACCGGTTCGGCCTCGAACCCCGACTATAGCAATGTGCCGGGCTTCGACATCAATGAAGACAGCCTGCACTCGCGCTATTTCGTCACCGCCACCACTCTCGACGGCGAGAATAATGTCGGCCGCTACGATGTGCGCGATGGCATGCATCCGGTGGTCAAGTCGGTCGGCTTCGAAGCCCAGTTCGACATTCTCGATGGCTGGCAGCTGACCAACCGCTTCCGCTATTCGAATATCTCCGGCGGCTTTACCTCGCCCTTCCCGGGCTCGGTGGGCACAGCCTCGTCGGTCGCAACCGGCATCGGCGGTGCCGGCGCGACCGCGGTGTTCGCCAACGGCCCCAATGCCGGCCAGGCGCTGGCTGCCAACGCGCTGGTCGCGCAGGTCGTGTTGTTCAACACCCGGCTCAACAGCCTCGACAATGTCACCAACGACATCCGCCTCAACCGCAGTTTCGACATCGGCAGCGGCACGGCCGACTTCTCGATCGGCTTCTACAAGTCGCGCCAGGAAATCGACACGAGCTGGCTGTGGACGGCGCATCTGCTGGAGGTGCGCGGTGGCGGCGATGCCGCGCTGGTCAACGTCCGCAATGCCGCTGGCGCAACCGTCACCGATGGGGGCACGGTCGGCTATGGCGCGACCTTCTTCGGCAACTGCTGCCGCCGCGTCTATGACCTCGCCTATGACACCAACGCGCCCTTCGCCTCGCTCAGCTTCGATTTCGACAAGCTGACCATCGATGGCAGCATCCGCTTCGATTTCGGTTCGGCCGAAGGCGCGGTGTTCGGGTCCGATCTCGGTGGCGGCCGCGTGGGCCTGACCTCGCGCGACATCGACGGCAATGGCACCATCTCCGTGCCCGAAAGCCAGACCAGCGTCGTGCCGCTCGGCCAGCCCGGCCTCGTCAACTATGACTATGATTATGTCAGCTACTCGCTGGGCGTGAACTATCGCCTGGCCGACGATCTCTCGATCTTCGGGCGCTACAGCCGCGGTGGCCGCGCCAATGCCGATCGTATCCTGTTCAATAGCAACAATGTCCGCAATTCGGACGGCGCGCTGCTCAACAATGCGGTGGCAGTCGACTTCGTCGATCAGGCCGAAGTCGGTCTGAAATATCAGTCGAGCGGCATTCAGCTCTATGCCACCGGCTTTTACGCGACGACCGAGGAAGAGAATTTCGAAGCGACGACGCAGCGCCTCTTCAGCCGCGGCTATGAGGCTTATGGCATCGAGCTCGAAGGTGTCTATCGCGTCGGCGGTTTCTCGATCAGCGGCGGTGCAACCTGGACTCACGCCGAGATAACCGACGACAACATCTCGCCAGCCAATGTCGGCAATCGTCCGCGTCGCCAGGCCGAGTTCATCTATCAGCTCGCCCCACGCTACGAGACCGAGCAGTTCACCATCGGCGCGCAGCTGATCGGCACCACCGACAGCTACGCACAGGACAATAACGATCTGGTCCTGCCCGGTTTTGCGCAGGTCAATGCCTTCGTCGCCTTCCGTCCGCTTGAACGGGTCGAGCTTTCGCTCAACGCCAACAACCTGTTCAACACGGTCGGCATCACCGAGGCGGAAGAAGGTTCGATCCCCGGCAATGGCATCGTCCGTGCCCGCTCGATCAACGGGCGCACCGTGGCTGCGGCGGTGCGGTTCGAATTCTGACATTGCTTTCGGGGCGACCGGCAACCGCCGGCCGCCCCTTTCGCTTGAAGGCCGGTCTCCGGCGTGAAACAAGCAGGCCGACCGCCATGCGAGGCGGCGGCGGGAGAGGCGTATATGGCGGGGGCGATGGCGGTACCGGCGGGCATTGGCACCGGGGCGGCGCGCAAGCCGCTGCTGAGCCTGTGGCGCATCATTCAGATGAACCTCGGCTTCCTCGGTCTCCAATTCAGTTTCGGCCTGCAACAGGCCAACATGTCCCCCATCTATCGCTATCTCGGCGCGGACTATGACAGTCTGCCGTTGCTGTGGCTGGCGGGTCCGATGACCGGCCTGCTCGTCCAGCCGATCATCGGCGCGCTGTCCGACCGGACGGTAACGCGTTGGGGCCGCCGCACCCCTTATTTCCTGATTGGCGCGATCTTCTGTTCGCTGGCGCTGTTCTTCATGCCCTATTCGAGCGCGCTATGGATGGCGGCGTCCCTGCTGTGGGTGCTCGATGCGGCCAACAACATCACCATGGAGCCCTATCGCGCCTATGTGAAAGACCGGCTCGACGAGGACCAGCACCGGCTCGGCTTCCTCACCCAGTCGAGCTTCACCGGCCTTGCTCAGATGCTGGCTTTCGCCGCGCCGTCGATCTTCGTCGGCTTCGGGATGGATCCCAACGCCGTGGACGCCAACGGCATTCCCGACACCGCGCGCCTTGCCTTCGCCATCGGCGCCATATTGTCGCTGTCGACCATCGTCTGGTCGGTCATGGCGGTGCCCGAACTGCCGCTGACCGAAGGCGAGGTGGCGCAGATGCGCAGCCAGCCGATGGGCGTGGGTACCATGCTGCGCGATATCCGCGACGCCATCGTCGACATGCCGCACACCATGCGCCAGCTGGCCTTCGTCAAGCTGTTCCAGTGGTTTGCGATGTTCTGCTACTGGCAATATGTCGCGCTGTCGTTCGCCAAATCGGCGTTCGGTACGGAAGACGGCGCGAGCGAAGCCTTCCGCACCGCACAGCTCGCCTATGGCGAAGCGGGAGCCTTCTACAATTTCATCGCCTTCGCCTCGGCACTGGCAATGGTGCCACTGGTGCGGCGCGTCGGGGTCAAGGCCGTACACGCGGCCGCCCTGGTCGCCTCCGGCCTTGCCATGCTCGCGATTCCTGGTGTCACCGCCAGCGAAGGCGCCGTGATTTTCGGCTTTCAGATCAACGCGCCACTGGCGCTGCTGCTGCCGATGGTCGGCATCGGGGTGGGCTGGGGCAGCATCATGGGCAACCCGTACATCATGCTGGCGGGCAGCATCCCGCCCGAGCGCACCGGCATCTACATGGGCATCTTCAACATGTTCATCGTCATCCCGATGCTGCTGCAGATTTTCATCTTCGCGACGTTCGACATCTATGGCCTGCTCGGCGACGACCCCCGCCATGTGCTGTATCTCGCAGGGGTATTGATGCTGTGCGGCGCAGTCGCGACCATGTTCGTGCGTCTCGATCCGCCGGTACCCGCACCGAGCGACATTGCCGGAGAGCGTGCGGCTGCCTAAGCGTCGGGGATGGCCTCCGACTATCTGACCCTCCATTCGCCAGCCTGCACCGCCATCTGGGAGCTGATGCCCGATGGCGCGCCGCTGTGGCGTTACTGGGGGCCACGGCTGCCCGACGGGGTGACACCGGGCCCGGCGCTGGTCGCGACCCGCAGTCGCCCGAGTTTCTCGACCGAGAGCGATCATCCTTTGTCGATCCTGCCCGGCACCGGCATGGGCTGGTTCGGGCCGGCCGCGCTGCTGGCGCACCGCGGCGGAACCGATTGGACCTTTGCCGTCACAGAATGCACAGTCGACCGGCCCGATCCGGCCAGCGTGCGCTTCGTGTTGCGCGATGCCGTGGCGCAAATTTGCGTGACGGTGACGGCGCGGCTCGATCCGGCCAGCGACGTGCTGATGCTGGCCACGGCGTTGACCAATGAGGGCGAGGGCGTGCTCGATGTCCAATGGCTGGCGGCCGCTGTGCTGCCGCTACCTGCGCAGGCCGATCATGTCCGTTCCTATGGTGGGCGGCACAATCGCGAGTTTGTCGCCATCGATGACGCCCTGACCCGCTCTGGCTGGCGGCGCGAAAATCGGGGCGGGATGACCAGCCATGATTGCGTCCCCGGGGCGATCGTCACCGCGCCGGATGGTACGGCGTGGGGTGCCCAGCTGGCGTGGAGCGGGAACCATATTCAGAGCATCGACTGGTGCGATGACGGCCGACGGTTATGGCAGATCGGCGAATGGCTCGCGCCCGGCGAGGTGCGGCTGGCGCCGGGGGAGGGGATGACCACCCCCGACGTGCTGGCGACCTGCGCCAGCGACGGGGCCAATGGCGTCGCCTGGGCCTTTCACCGCGCCATCCGCCAGCGGCTCGACTGGCCAGGGGGCGCGATGCGGCCGCGCCCGGTGCATCTCAACACCTGGGAAGGCTTCTATTTCCGCCATGACGAGGCCGCGCTCAAGGACCTGGCGACGTCGGCCGCTGAGGTTGGCGTCGAGCGGTTCGTGCTCGACGATGGCTGGTTCGGCCGGCGCGACGACGACACATCGTCCCTTGGCGACTGGACGGTCGATGGGCGCAAATATCCGGAAGGGCTAGGTCCACTCGCCCACCATGTCATCGCTTTAGGCATGGAATTCGGGCTGTGGGTCGAGCCGGAGATGGTCAATCCGGACAGCGATCTCTATCGCGCCCATCCTGACTGGGCGTTACAGATTGCCGGCCGGCCGCTGCTGACCGCGCGCAACCAGCTGGTGCTCGATATTGCGCGTGAAGAGGTGCGCGATCATCTGTTCGGCTGCATCGCTGCCCTGCTCGACAGCCTGCCGATATCCTACCTCAAATGGGATCATAACCGCGCGCTGACCCACGCGGGGCATCGGGCGATGTTCCGCCGCCAGGTTGCAGGTGCCTATGCCCTGATGGCGCGGCTCCGCAGCGCCTTTCCGGCCGTAGAGATCGAAGCGTGCGGTGCGGGTGGCGGGCGCATAGATGCCGGAATTCTCCGTTACACCCACCGTTTCTGGACCAGCGACAATATCGACGCGGTCAGCCGCGTCGGCATCCAGCGGGGTTTCCTGCAATTCATGCCGCCCGAGTTGATGGGTGCGCATGTCGGCGCATCCCCGGCACACGCGACGGGCCGGATGCAGGGCATGGCGTTTCGCAGCGGCGTCGCGCTGCCCGGCCATTTCGGTGTCGAGCTGGACGTGCGCCAGCTGCAGGGTGCGGAACGTGAGGAATTGCGCGCCGCCATCGCACGCTACAAGGACCTGCGCGGGCGGCTCCACAGCGGGCGTACCTGGCTGGGCGACGCCGGCGATCATGTCGTCTGGCAGGCGGTGGGCGACGCCGACTCGTTGCTGCTGATCGTTACCCGCACCGACCTCAGCGCACAGGCCTTTCCGCCGCTGCTGCGGCTGCCGATGCTTGACCCGGTGAGGCGTTATCGCATCGCGCGCGTCGGCAAGGACTGTATCGAGCATGATGGCGCATGGCTGGCGCGCACCGGCTTTGCCCTGCCGCGCATGCCGGCCGAGGCCGTGCGGATTATCGAGGTGACTGCAATATGAGTTTCGATCCTGCCGAGCATCCGCATCGCCGGTTCGATCCACTGAAGGGCGAGTGGCTGCTGGTTTCGCCGCATCGCGCCAAGCGGCCGTGGCAGGGGCAGGAAGACGCGCCCGATCTCGCCGCACGGCCTGCGCATGACCCCGGCTGTTATCTTTGCCCCGGCAATGTGCGCGTGACGGGGGAGCGCAATCCCGACTATGTCGGCCCGTTCGTCTTCGCCAATGACTTCGCCGCACTGCAGCCCGATGCCCCCGGACCGGACGGCGCTGGGTCGGACTGGGCAGGGCGCGATGATGCAGGCGGCTCGCTGTTTCAGCTCGCAGGTGCGCGTGGCACCAGCAGGGTGATCTGCTTCTCCCCCGATCATGGGCGCAGCTTGCCCGAGCTGACCGCGACCGAGCTGGAGGCCGTGGTCGACTGCTGGTGCGCCGAGATCGCGGCCTTGGGCAGCCACTGGCAGCACGTCCAGCTGTTCGAGAATAAGGGCGCACAGATGGGCTGCTCCAACCCCCATCCGCACGGGCAGATATGGGCGACCGATTATGTGCCGGGTCTGGTTGCAACCGAGGACCGGACCCAGGCGGCGTGGCTGGAGCGGCACGGCGCGCCGATGCTTTTGCAACTGGCGGCGAGGGAAGCGGGCGGGCCGCGCGTCGTGGCCGAGACCGGACATTGGCTCGCGATCGTGCCCTGGTGGGCAGCATGGCCGTTCGAGACGCTGCTGCTACCCAAATTCGCTGTTGCGCGCCTGCCCGATTGCACGGCAGAGCAACGAGCGGATCTTGCGCGCGCGATCCGCGCGCTCACCATCCGCTACGACAATCTGTTCGAATGCAGTTTCCCTTATTCGATGGGCTGGCACGGTGCGCCCTTCGGCGATGGCGAGACCGCGCATTGGCAACTGCATGCGCATTTCTATCCGCCGCTGCTGCGGTCGGCGTCGGTGCGCAAGTTCATGGTGGGATATGAAATGATGGCCGAGGCGCAACGCGACCTGACGCCCGAACAGGCCGCAGAGCGACTGCGTGCGGTGAGCGACGTGCATTACCGGGCGGCCAGCCTGTGAGCCGGTTGGAGCAGCTCCCCGCGCATTTTGCAGCCAGATTCGACGCCGCGCCGGATGTTGTCGCGCGCGCGCCTGGCCGGGTCAACCTGATCGGCGAGCACACCGACTATAATGACGGGTTCGTCCTGCCGGCAGCGATTTCGGTCGAGACGCGCGTGGCGGTACGGCGGCGTGACGACGATGCCGTGCGCGCGGTCGCGCTTGATCTCGGAGGCGCCGAGGCACGCTGGCGCATCGGCGAGACGCCCCCGCCACCGGGCAGCGGCAGCTGGTCCGCGCACGTACAGGGCATGGTGGCGATGATGCGCGCGACCGGCCTCGCGCTGCCCGGGCTCGACATCATGCTCACCGGTACCGTGCCACAAGGCTCGGGCCTTTCCTCGTCGGCCTCGCTGGCGGTGGCGCTGGGGACGGCGCTGCATCGGTTGAGCGGATCGGCGCCGGCGGATGCTACGCGCATCGCGCAGCTCGCACAGAAGTCGGAAATCGAAGTGGTCGGCACCAATTGCGGCATCATGGACCAGCTGGTCTCGGCGCGCGGGGTGGCCGATCATGCGCTGCTGATCGATTGTCGCAGCCTGGATTGCCGCCCGGTGCCGTTGCCTGGCGGGATGGCGATCATGATCGTCCACTCCGGGATCACGCGCGGCCTTGTGGAGGGCGCCTACAACCAGCGCCGTGCCGATTGCGAAGCCGTGACATCCGCGCTCGACGTTACCGCGTTGCGCGATGCCGACATGGCGATGCTTGCGGCCGCGCAGGGCCGGCTGGATGGCGTCGCCTTCCAGCGCGCGCGCCACGTCGTCAGCGAGAATGCGCGAACGCTCGATGCCGCGGACGCTCTCGCGGCGGGCGATCTTGTCGCGCTGGGCGCCCTGATGGCGCAAAGCCACGCGTCCATGCGGGACGATTTTGCGATCACCCTGCCAGCCATCGACGCGCTGGTCGCGCTGCTGCAGGCGGCCATCGGCTCGCATGGGGGCGCACGCATGACCGGCGGCGGCTTCGGCGGCGCGGTGGTTGCGCTGATGCCGCAGGAGCGCGTGGCGGCCGTGCGGGCTGCGGTGGAGGCGGGCTATCGCACTCCCGAAGGCGGACTGCCGATGATCATGATCGAGCGTGGGTGCGCCGGGGCGTCAGTTCTGGGCTGACGCACCGTCCGAATCGCGGGCTGCAGCCATCGCGCCGCTCAGCGAGAGATAGAGGCCGGCGACGACAACCAGCATTGCCGCGCCGATCAGCAACACCACATCGTAGCTGCCCTGCCGGTCGTAGAGCTGGCCGAAGCCGATGATGCCGATGGCAGTCCCCGTCATCCCGCCCGTCACCTGCAAGCCGTAGATCGTGCCGAAATGGCGATGGTCGAACAGCCGCGAGACGAAATAGGCCAGCACGTCTGTTTCCGCCCCCTGCATCAGGCCGACAGTGACGACGCCGGCATAGACGAAGGCCATCGGCGTGGCGCTGTGGAAGGCGATGCAGCCGACCGCTGCGACCAGCGTCACCGCTGCTGCCACACGCGGGGCAGGCAGGCGGTCGAACAGCCAGCCGATACCGACCCGCCCGGCCAGTACCGATCCGGCGTAGAGCGACAGCAGCAGCGCTGCGGTCTCGCGTGCCACGCCCTTGTCGGTCAGCAGCGGGGTAAGCTGCGTCAAAATGCCCGATGACGGGATGTTGACCAGAAACATCACCGCTGCGAGCAGCCAGAAGCGGCGGGTTGCGAGCAGCGACCGCAGCGGCGATGGTCCGGACAAGGCTGCGTCTGGTCGCGCGTCCTCGGCCAAGGCGGCCTGCCGTGCTGCCGCCGGGGGAACCCGCTCACGCAACCCCCACAGGATGGCCGGCAGGCCGATGCAGAGCGCAAGCATCGCCAGCCCCATGTAGCCGCCACGAAATCCGCCGACGCCAATGGCCCATGCAATCAGAGGCGTTGCGAGCAAGGCGCCGATCGAGATGCCCGACGACATCAGGCCCAGCGCCAGCCCGCGATTCTCCGAAAACCAGCCGGTTACGGCGCGCGAATAGACGATGCCGGTTGTGCCGGGCACGGCAAAACCCAGCAACAGCATCCATGCCACGGCTTCCGCGACAGAGCCGCCCTGCTGGGAGAGGCCGAAAAAAGCGCCAGCGATCGTGATGGTGGCGATGATCGCTACCGGGCGAACGCCATAGCGATCGGCCAGCCGCCCGATCAGCGGCGCGCTCAGCGCCCCGATCAGCGGTGTTGCGCCGATCAACGCGAAATCGCCGCGGCTCCAGCCGAGCTCGTTCTGCGCCGGTCCGATGAACAGGCTGGAGACATATTGATAGAGTGCAGCCCCGGTGCCGATGCCGCATGCCGAGGCCAGAACAACCGGCCAGCCGGCGCGCCATTCGGCGTTCCGGCTGGCCTGGTCTGTCACTGCGCGGCCGGTTTAGGGCAGTTCGGTGATCTGCAGCTGCGCATCATAAATGCCGCCGCCATAGCTGCCCACCCAGATGTCGTAGGTGCCGCTTTGCGGCTTGGCGAAGCTGATCTGCGCGTTGAGGTTGCCGGCGCTGTCATCATCGCAATACCACTGGCCATCGGGGCCGTTGATGATCAGCGTGGTGTCACGGCTCGACGAGGTGCGGAACACCAAAGGCAGCGATCCGGCGTTGTAGGTCAGTTCGAAATCGGGCGCATCGCTGATGCTGCCGGCGCAGCCGCTGGAAATGTTGCTGGCGGAAATGCTGCCACCGGAACGGACGTTGACGCGATACGGGTCGGGCGTGAAGCCGGAGTTCAGCGAGATCGAGCCATAGTTGGCGTTGAGGCCGGTATTCTGTGCGGTGACCGGGCCGGCGACCAGCAGGACGGCGGCGGTGGCAAGTGCAAGCTTCTTCATGGTATTTTTCCCCTGTTCGTCAGTTCGACAAGGCCTGCATGCGGCTTTCCGCCTGAACGATTTCTGAGCGCCCTAGACTCGTTTCGTTCATGTTCGGATGGCTTCCTTATGCAGCCACTTGATGTCATGGCCAAGCCAAATTTCTCATCCCGTTTCAGTGCGCTGGCGCACAGTTGCGCGAATATCCGCGCCGTCGGCGTCGAGCGTTGGCGGTGGCGATGCCGGTGGCATCGGCGCATCGCTGAACGCGACCGGCGGGGCCATGTCACGGTAGCGCCCTTCGCTGGGGTGCTCGCGCATGCGGATAAAGCCGGTCGCCTGCAGATGCGGGTCGTCAATCACCTCGTCGAGATCGCGGACACGCTGCGCCGGAATATCGGCGCTGCGCAGCGCCGCGAGCAGGTCCGCGGTGGTGAAGGCGCGGGTAAGCTCCGCCATCCGGCGATAAAGCAGGCCGCTGTTGAGGAAGCGGTCCTTGGGGGTACGGAATCGGTCGTCGTCCAGAAATTCCAATTCGCCCAGCAGCGCAAACAGTCGCGGCCAGGCTCCGTCGGTGTAGGCGACGATGCTCAGCCAGCCATCGCTGCACGGAAAGGGCTGGCGATCGGGGTCGATCTGCCGCGCGTAACCGGCGCGACCTATCGGCGGCTCGAAGGTCTGGTCGCCGAGATGCTCGAGCATGATAAAGCTGGTGAAGGCTTCGAACATGGGGATTTCGACGCGCTGCCCGCGCCCGGTGCGCAGCCGGTGGATCAGCGCCGCCTGCACGGCATAGGCGGCATGCAGCCCCGCTACCTTGTCGGCAATCAGGCTTGGCAGATAGCGTGGGCGGTCCTGCCCATCGACGCGTGGCAGCAGGCTGCAGGTGCCGGTCGCCGCCTGGATGACATCGTCATAGGCCTGCAACGGCGCATAGGGCCCGTCCTGGCCAAAACCGACACAATGCGCATAGATGATGTCGGGCTTGATCGCCGCCACCGCCTCATAATCGAGCCCGAGCCGCTCCATCGCGGCACCGCGCACGTTGCAGATGAACACGTCGGCGTCCGCCAGCAGCGCGCGCATCACGGCCAGGTCGTCGGCCGATTTGAGATCGAGTGCGATCGATCGCTTGCCCCGGTTGACCGCCATCCAGCCGGACCCCATGCCCGGGGTGACGGCAGGACGGGTGCCTGGGCGGAAATGGTCGCCATGCGGCGGCTCGACCTTGATCACGTCGGCGCCCAGATCGGCCATGATCTGGGTGGCATAAGGCCCGAACACCACGGACGTCAGGTCGATGACGCGCACCCCGCTGAGCAATGGCTGGCCATCGCCTGCCTCGAACATGCTGCTGCCTCCCTCTCGTTGTCCGACAGTCGCGGCGCTTGACGTAAGCGTCAAGAGCATATGGCCTTCGACAGGCCATGGTCTATCTCCTATGGGAAAGCCAATGTCTTCCCCATCCTCCAATCAACCCGATCTGCTGATCGTCGGCGGCGGCCTTGCCGGAGCGTTGGTCGCGCTGGCTTTTGCCAAATACCGCCCCGAGGTGCGGGTCGAGCTGGTCGATGGCGGAGAGAGCTTTGGCGGCAATCATGTCTGGTCCTTTTTCGCCAGCGATCTTGACGGTGCGGGGCATGATCTGGTCGCGCCGCTCGTCGCGCATCGCTGGGATGCCTACGACATCGCCTTTCCGCTGCGCAGCCGCACGCTCGACACGCCCTACGCCAGCATCACATCCGAAAAGTTGGACGAGGAGTTGCGCCGCGTGCTGGGAGAGCGGGCGCGGACCGATGTCCGCGTCGCGGCGCTGTCGCCGACCGGTGCGACGCTCGCCAATGGCGACGCCCTCAGCGCCGGCGCGGTGCTGGACGCGCGCGGACCCGGTGCGGAAAGCGCGGCCTATGATTGCGGCTGGCAGAAGTTCGTCGGACAGGAACTGGTGCTCGGACAGCCGCACGGGCTGACCCGGCCAGTCGTCATGGATGCCACCGTCGAACAGATCGATGGCTATCGCTTCGTCTATGTGTTGCCGTTTGGGCCTGACCGGTTGTTCGTTGAAGATACCTATTACAGCGACGACACCATCGTCGACCGCGATGCGATTGCCGCGCGTATCGCCGATTATGCGCGCGCCAAGGGTTGGGTCGTGACCGGCGTCGAGCGGGAAGAGCAGGGCTGCCTGCCAGTCATTGTCGGCGGCGATTTCGATTCGGTCTGGCCGTCGGACGATCCGGTCGCGCGGATCGGATCGCGCGCCGCAATGTTTCACCCGACCACCGGCTATTCGCTGCCGCTCGCTGTCGCTTCGGCGCTGGACATCGTCCGGCGCTGGCCGCTCGACGATCTGGGCCATGCCACGCGCGCGTCGGCCCGGGCCTCATGGCGCAGCGGCGGCTTCTACCGGATGCTCGACACCATGCTGTTCCGTGGCGCCGTGCCCGATCAGCGCTATCGCGTGCTCGAACATTTCTACCGCCTGCCACGCCCGCTGGTCGAGCGTTTCTATGCCGGAAAATCGACGCTTGCCGATCGATTGAGGGTCTTGTCGGGGCGTCCGCCGATGCCCATAAGCGCGGCGGTGCGCGCGCTGATAGGAATGAGATGAAAACCGCTATCGTTATCGGCGCCGGCTTCGGCGGCCTCGCACTTGCCATCCGCCTCCAATCTGCAGGCATCGCCACCACAGTCGTCGAAAGTCGAGACAAGCCAGGCGGGCGTGGCTATCACTGGAAGATCGACGGTTTCACCTTCGATGCCGGCCCCACCGTCATCACCGATCCACCGTGCCTGCGCGAGCTGTGGGAGCTGAGCGGCTCTGACATGGCGCAGGATGTCGAGCTGATGCCGGTGCAGCCTTTCTACCGGCTCAACTGGCCCGATGGGTCCGAGCTCGACTATACCAATGTCGAGGAAAAGCTGCGCGCCGGCATCGCCGCCTTCAACCCCGCCGATGTCGCCGGCTATGACCGGTTCCTGCACTATAGTGCTGGCGTGCATGAGGAGGGCTATCTCAAGCTCGGATCGGTGCCGTTCCTGGATTTCGCCGCAATGCTGCGCGCCGCTCCTGCGCTCGCCCGTTATCAGGCGTGGCGCAGCGTCTATTCGATGGTGTCGTCCTATATTGAGGACGAGCGCCTGCGTCAGGCGTTCAGCTTCCATACGCTGCTGGTCGGCGGCAATCCGATGAAGACCAGTTCGATATACGCGCTGATCCATAAGCTGGAAAAGGACGGCGGCGTCTGGTTCGCGCGCGGCGGCACCAACGCGCTGATTGCTGGCATGGTCACCCATTTCGAGCGTCTGGGCGGCGTGCTGCGCCTCAATGACCCGGTCACCGAAATCAGCACGCGGGGCGACCATGTCACGGGCGTCAGAACCAAGAGCGGCTGGAGTGCGGATGCCGATGCGGTCGCCACCAATGCCGACATCATGCACAGTTATCGCGATCTTCTCGGCAATTCCGCGCGCGGCAAGCGGGCGGCCAAGAGCCTCGCCCGCAAGAAATATTCGCCGTCGCTGTTCGTCCTCCATTTCGGGCTCAAGGGCGATTTTCCCCATATCGCCCATCACACGATCATCTTCGGTCCGCGCTACAAGGGCTTGCTGTCCGACATTTATGATCATGGCGTGCTGCCGGACGATTTCTCGCTCTACCTGCATCACCCGACGATTACCGATCCAGGCATGTCGCCGCCGGGCCACGCCAGTTTCTATGTGCTCTCTCCGGTCGCGCACATGGGCAAGTTGCCGATCGACTGGGAGAAAATGGGGCCGGTCTATGCCAAGCGCATTCTCGATGTCGTTGGCGAGCGCATGAACATCCCCGATATCCACGACAAGGTGGTGGTCCAGTTCCACTACACGCCGCAGGACTTCGCGCACGATCTCAACGCCCATCTCGGCAGCGCTTTCAGCCTGGAGCCGCTGCTGACCCAGAGTGCCTGGTTCCGCACCCACAACCGCGACGATGTGATCGACAATCTCTATTTCGTCGGCGCCGGCACGCATCCCGGCGCGGGTATTCCCGGCGTCGTCGGCAGCGCCAAGGCAACAGCGGGGTTGATGATCGAGGATCTGACATGAAACGGCTCGCCATTTACTGCGGCTCGGCCACGCCCGCCGATCCGCTGTACATCGACACGGCTCGCGCCGTCGGCACCATGCTGGCGGAACGAGGCATCGGCGTCGTCTATGGCGGCGGCCGGTTGGGGCTGATGGGGGCAGTGGCCGACGCCGCGCTCGCTGCAGGTGGCGAGGTGATCGGCATCATCCCCGAAGCGCTGGTCGGCGCGGAGGTCGCGCACCGCGGCTGCACCGAATTGCATGTCGTCCCGGGTATGCATGAGCGCAAAAGGCTGTTCACCGATCTGTCCGACGGGTTTGTCACCTTGCCGGGCGGCGTCGGCACCATGGACGAGTTGTGGGAGGCGATCAGCTGGGCGCAGCTCGGCTATCACCAAAAACCGGTCGGGCTGCTCAACGTCGCCGGCTTTTACGACGGGCTCATCGCATTCAACGCCAAGATGGTCGAGACCGGCTTCATCCGCGAGGCGCACAAGGGCATTATGATCGTGCGCGAGGAGCTGGAGCCGTTGCTAGACGCCATGGTCGCCTATGTGCCGCACAAGACGATTTTCGCGATGAAAGCGGAGCAGTTGTGACGTCCCCGTCATTGCGAGCGCAGCGAAGCAATCCAGAGTCGCACAGAGCCGCTCTGGATTGCCACGCTTCGCTCCCAATGACGTGCGAGTGGCAGGCATAACCATGCTCCCTGACCGCCAAGCCCTCGTCACCTTCGCCGAGGCGAGCATTGCCAAGGGTTCCAAATCCTTCGGTGCCGCCAGCAAATTGTTCGACACCCGCACCCGCGAGCGCGCCTGGCTGCTCTACGCCTGGTGCCGGGCCTGCGACGATATCGCCGACGGGCAGGACCATGGCGGGCTGATGACCATCCCTGACGAGGAAGCGCTGGAGCGCGCCGCCACCATCCGCCGCCTGACCGACCTTGCCTATGCAGGCCAAGCGACCGGCAATCCCGCGTTCGACTGCCTGGCCATGCTCAACATCGAATGCCCGATCCCGCGCGGCTTTGCCGAGGCGCTGCTGCAGGGGTTCGACAGGGACGCTGCTGGCTGGCGCCCGCGCTCCGAGGCCGATCTGTTCAGTTACTGCTGGAATGTCGCGGGCGCTGTCGGATGCATGATGGCGGTGGTGATGGGCGTCGACCCGGCCGAGGAAGACACGCTCGACCGCGCCTGCGACCTCGGACTCGCCTTTCAGCTCGCCAATATCGCCCGCGACGTGGCGGAGGATGCGGCCGGAGACCGCTGCTACCTGCCAATGGAATGGCTAGTCGAAATGGACATTCCGCCCGGCCAGCATATGCACCCCGCCTACCGCAAGCGCCTCGCCGTGATGGCCAAATGGCTCGCCGAATATGTCGATCTCTACGAGGCATCGGCGCGGATCGGCGCGGCTCGCCTGCCCTTCCGCTCGCGCTGGGCGGTGTTGGCCGCGTCCAATATCTATGGCGCGATTGCCGAGAAGGTGCGTGAACGCGGCGAACATGCGTGGGACCATCGCGTCACCACCAGTCGCAGCGAGAAGGCCGGTTACGTCGCGGCGGCGCTTGGGCGGGCGCTGTGGGCAGGTACGCCATCGGATGAGGCGCTGTCCCGCGAAGGCCTGTGGACCCGCCCGCGCGCGTGAGGCGGCCATGAACCAGCTCGAGATGATAGCGGTGGCGCTGGGCGTCGCCAATATCGCGCTGCTCATCCGCCGCAGCATCTGGAACTACCCCGTCGGCATCGCGATGGTGCTGCTCTACTTCGAGATTTTCCGCGAGGCGCGGCTCTATTCGGACATGGGGCTGCAAGTCTTCTTTGCCGTCGTGAACATCTGGGGCTGGATTGCGTGGGCGCGCGCTGGCGGGCTGGGCGGACCGGTTGCGGTGATGCGGATGCGCAGCAGCGAGCGATGGCTGTGGCTGGCGGGCGTGGTGGCCGCGACAGCTGGCTGGGGCTGGGTGATGGTGCGCTTCACCAACGCGGCTGCGCCATGGTGGGATGCCGCCGTGGCGATGGGGAGCGTCGCCGCGCAGATATTGCTGGCGCAGCGGCGGATCGAGAATTGGCTGGTGTGGATCACGGTCGATGTGCTGGCGATCGGGCTTTACTGGTCGCGCGATCTGCACCTGACGGCGGGGCTCTATGGCCTGTTCCTCGTCATGTGCATCGTCGGATGGTTCGAATGGCGCCGGGCAGAGAACGCACCGGGTGTCGCCCCGGCATGAGCATTCTGACCATCTGTATCGCCGGAGCCGAGAGCACCGGCAAGAGCTGGCTGGCGGGCAGGATCGCGGCGCATTTCGGTGTGGTCGCGGTCAAGGAATATGCCCGCGCCTATTGCGCCGCGCACGGCAACGACCTGTCGATGGAGCAGCTGGTGCATGTCGGCCAAGTGCAGGACAGCAACATCCGTGGCACGGTGATGACCTCCTTCCACGCCGGCGTGTCGCCAGTGGTGGCGGACACCGACGCCATCGTCACATCGGTATGGGCGCGCTTCTCCGGCGCGCCGCTCGATCCCTGGTTTGGCGGGAACCTGTTCGAGAGCGACCTCTATCTGGTGATGGAGAATGACCTGCCGTGGGAGGATGACGGCGTGCGCATCCAGACCGAGCAGCGCCAGCGGGACCGGTTTCGTGCCGCGCTGGTCAAGGAGCTCGAACGGCGCAAGCTGCGATGGGTCGGGATAGCGGGGACGGGGGAGCGGCGGTTCGAGCGCGCGCTCGCCGCGATTGCCGCGATGCAGCGAGGCTGACAGCGGCCCGCACCGCTGCTAGGGGCGCTTGCATGACCGACCTTTCGCTGATCCGCAACTTCTCCATCATCGCGCATATCGACCATGGCAAATCGACGCTGGCTGACCGGCTGATCCAGCATACCGGCGGTCTTTCCGCCCGCGAAATGACCGCGCAAGTCCTTGATAACATGGACATTGAGAAGGAGCGCGGGATCACCATCAAGGCGCAGACGGTGCGCCTCGCCTACCCCGCGGCCGACGGCAAGACCTATCAGCTCAACCTGATGGACACCCCCGGCCATGTCGACTTCGCTTACGAGGTGAGCCGCAGCCTCGCCGCCTGCGAAGGCGCGTTGCTGGTGGTCGACGCCGCGCAGGGGGTGGAGGCGCAGACGCTGGCCAATGTCTACCAGTCGATCGAGCATGATCATGAGATCGTGCCGGTGATCAACAAGATCGACCTGCCCGCGGCGGACGTCGACAAGGTCAAGGCGGAGATCGAGGACATCATCGGCCTGCCCGCGGACGATGCGGTGCTGGCATCGGCCAAGGCCGGCATCGGCATCGCCGAGACGCTGGAAGCCATCGTCACCCGCATCCCACCGCCCAAGGGGGACCGCACCGCACCATTGAAGGCGATGCTGGTCGATTCATGGTACGACCCCTATCTCGGCGTCGTCATCCTGATCCGGGTGATCGACGGCAGCATCCGCAAGGGGCAGAATGTCAAATTCATGGCTGCGGGCACCACCCACCTGATCGATCGCGTGGGCTGCATGCGCCCCAAGATCGAGCATCTGGAGGAGCTGGGTCCGGGCGAGATCGGCTTCATCACCGCGCAGATCAAGGATGTGGCGCAGGCCCGCGTCGGCGACACCATCACCGACGCCAAACGGCCGGCCGATGCGCCGCTGCCGGGCTTCAAGCAGGTGCAGCCGGTCGTGTTCTGCGGCCTGTTCCCCACCGACGCCGCGGACTTCGAGAAGCTGCGCGAGAGCATCAGCAAATTGAGGCTCAACGACGCGAGCTTCAGCTTCGAGATGGAATCCAGCGCCGCGCTCGGCTTCGGCTTCCGTTGCGGCTTCCTGGGCCTGCTCCATCTGGAAATCATCCAGGAACGGCTGACCCGCGAATATGACCTCGACCTGATCACCACCGCGCCGTCGGTGGTTTACAAGCTGTCCTTGAGCAAATCGAAGACCGAGGATGCCAAGGAAATCGAGCTGCACAACCCGGCGGACATGCCGGACCCGAACCGCATCGACGAGATCCAGGAGCCGTGGATCGAGGCGACCATCTATTGCCCCGACGAATATCTGGGCGGCATCCTGAAGCTCTGCCAGGACCGGCGCGGCATCCAGAAGCAGCTGACCTATGTCGGCGGCCGCGCGCAGATCGTCTACGAACTGCCGCTCAACGAGGTGGTGTTCGATTTCTACGACCGGCTGAAGAGCATCAGCCGCGGCTATGCCAGCTTCGACTATCACCAGATCGGCCACCGCCCGGGCGATCTCGTCAAGATGAGCATCCTCGTCAACGCCGAGCCGGTCGACGCCCTGTCGATGATCGTCCACCGCGGCAGCGCGGAAAGCCGCGGCCGAGGCATGTGCGAGCGGCTGAAAGATCTGATCCCCCGCCACCTGTTCAAAATCCCGATCCAGGCCGCGATCGGCGGAAAGGTGATCGCCCGCGAAACCATCGCGGCGATGCGCAAGGACGTGACCGCGAAATGCTATGGCGGCGACATCAGCCGCAAGAAGAAGCTGCTCGACAAGCAGAAGGAAGGCAAGAAGCGGATGCGGGAGTATGGATCGGTGCAGATCCCGCAGGAGGCGTTCATTGCAGCGCTCAGGATGGGGGAGGAGTAGGGCTGTGTCCCAACTATTCAAAGCCTCAGATGCCGACCTGCTATCTTTGACCAAATATGACCGGATTATGGTTGCGCTGTTTCGGCGGCTGACGAGCGGGCACACAGTTTCAAGCTTGCCTGACCGGCTTTCATTCGACCAAGACGATGTTCGGGCCGCAATGGCCGCGGCGGTCGATCATGGTTGGATCGCTAAGCCCGTAAAGAATGTTCCAGACATTAAGTATACGTACGATGCTCGGCGAAACCTACCTGCTGAGTGTGAACAATGCGGCCCTTGGACGTGGCTGCAAAGTGGGAAGGGCTGCTACAACCTGCAACGAACTAAGCGCAGAAACATAATTGTCCTGCCGGATGATTTGCCGCCCGAAACCGTTCCTCCGATAGAATTGGAGATAGACCAGACGCCACCTTTTGTGGCAAGCCTGCTCGGAAACGATGAGCAGGCAGTGTTCACTCGTGTCCGGAATTGTGGATTGATTTCTAAATTTCTGGGTTTCAATGCCTGGGCAATCCAAGGCCATCATCGGACCACGGTGAACTATGGCCAAATCGAAGTGGACGAGGTGCAAGCGGGAATCGATGGAGCGCAGCGCGCTATCGTTCCGATCTCAGGCAAGGGCGGGCAGGACAAGCTTTCTTGGTCGCAGGCGCTAAATCTAAACACCTACGGTGCCGAGAAGCCACTTGTAAGTGGATTGAAAACCCGAAGCATTGGTTTGTGGCGCGATCAGCAGAATATTATCTGGATGGTCGAATTCTCACCAGACATCGAGATCGACGCTATTGAGATAGTGAAAATTCGCCGGTTTAAGCTACTATCCGAATAGCCTCTTCAATCTCGCATTGCCGACGTTTAGTTGCACCGCTTTTCCGATCTCTCTTTGACGGAATAGCTGCTACACCGAAATGAGCGGAAGCCTGCGAAAGGTTCATCCTTAGCAGATCGACATTGCCTAGATCGTGCGTCTCGAAAGGCCGTTCCGGCAATACGTTCATCGCTACCAACACGCGAGCGGCGACCGCGCGCGCTAAAGGTGGCGGAACAGAGTTTCCTATCTGCCGTGCGCCGTGCCATTTTGTCTCGTTGAACCGAAACCAGTCGGGATAACCATGCAGTCGTGCCATTTCGCGCACGGTGACGCAGCGTGGATGCTCGGGGTGTATCGGGCGAGGGCTTGTGAAGGCACCGCGCGCGCCATCGGTTCCGGCGCGTAGAGTGTTGCTAAGGCCAAAAGGCGACAATTTGTAGAAGCGTGACACCGGCTCGGTGTCGCCACCGGGCGTAGCCGCAAAGCGCCGTCGAGAAATCTCGGTGTGCTCGGTTCGGGTGCTCGACGTGAGCAGCGACGGGTCCCATTTGCGGACATAGCCATAATGCCATGCGTCGTTGGTCAGGCAGCGCAACTCGCTGGCATAGGGACTGGGTTTACCCCAAGCATCGGGGCGAATTTCGTCGGTATGATAGAGCGCGGCGAAAAGATCGGCGTCAGGAATATCGGACAAGGCATCCGAAGCGGTGGGGCCAACAGGCAAGTTTGCCGGAGCCTTGCCGCGACCGTCGGCCGCCTTCGTGGACTTATCGGGATAGCTGGGAAGAGATTTCGGGCGCTTGGCGCCGTACAGGAACAGGCGCTCACGATGTTGCGGCACCCCGAAATGGGCAGCGTCCAGTACTTGCCAGGGCGAGAGAACATCGTAGCCGAGTTCGTCCGCCGTCTGGACTATCTCGTCGAGGAATTGCCGGTGACGACCGATCGTCAATCCCTTCACATTTTCGAACACGAAATAGGTCGCGTCGATCTCCGACACGATGCGCAAGAAATCGCGCACTAACGCATTACGAGGATCATCGAGTGCCCGTTGGCCGATCATCGAAAACCCTTGGCAAGGCGCGCCGCCGAAAACCACATCGACTTTGCGAGTGCCGATGCCCGCTGCCACCCGGATTTCGCTGCCGGATAGGCCGACAACCGAACGAGGCAGCACGGCGCAATGTGGGAAATTGAACTTATGCACGGCGCAGTGAACGGGGTCGATCTCGACGGCGGCAACCACATCGAATCCGGCCTGTTCGAAGCCGAGGCTCATGCCTCCGGCTCCTGCAAAAAGGTCGATGGCGATCGGGCGGGTCATGCTGCTCTCATAGCTCATACTCGAGCACTCTAATCCGAACTTGGTCCATTGTCGATCGGAATTTTCGACGAGCGTGAGAGTATATTTTCCAGCCGTGCGGCTAAAGCCTCTCGATCTTGCGTTTCGCATTGCCAAACCTCCAGAACCCTCCATCCTTCCTGTTCCAGCGCAGCGCACTTTTCGGCGTCGCGGGCTCGGTTGCGAGCGAGTTTGGGTAGCCAGTATTCGGGTCTGGTCTTGGGCGGTCGACCGATCTTGCAGCCATGTGCGTGCCAGAAGCACCCATGCACGAAGATGGCGATCCGTCGGCTCGGCAGCACGATATCGGGGGTGCCGGGCAGATCGCGGCGGTGCAGGCGGAAGCGGTAACCCATGGCGTGGAGCATCCGCCGCACGATCAGTTCCGGCGCGGTATCGCGCGGGCCTATGCGGGCCATTAGCGCGCTGCGGCTTTCGGGAGTGCGGTTGTCGGCCATGAGTTGGATATGGGAGCGATGCAGGGATATGCTATTCCTGCCGCATAATGGCTGCCTACTTCGGCTGTAGCTCGTCCTCCCCCTTCACCCCCACACCCCACTCTACCTCCTCGTTCCACCCCTCCCGCCAGACGGGATCGTCCGCTTCGGCGTCGGGCTCCTCGTCCTTCATTTCGGCGATGCGGCGGAGCATGATGCGTTCGGCGGCGTCGATCTGGATTTCCCTTTCGCGCAGCTCGCGGCAATGGCGTTCCTCGGGGGTCTCGGGGCGGTTGGCTGCTGCTGCGGCGGCAGCGGCCTGTTCTTCCTCCCACTGTTTGCGCCATTTGGCCTTGAGCCGCTTGAGGCCCGCGGAGAGGCCGCCCTGGGCGGAGAGGCCGTCGGCCATCGCATATTGATCCGGGAAATGATGGGCGACGATCCATTGCATGGTCCGGCTGGAATAGCGGCGGCGCTCCAGCCGGCTACCGTCGGGCAGGATGACGGTTTCCGGAATGCCGTTGATCGCATGATCCATCAACGTGTCGAGCACGCGGCGTGCGCCGAGCGAGACGGCGCGGTCCCACGCGGCCGCAAAGCTGCCGCCCTGCGCGTGGTGGCGCAGCGGGTAGAGGCTGGCGACGGCAAAGCCGATGGCGCGCGCCGCCTGTCGCACGCTGCCGGTGGCCGCCAGCGCGGCGATGAAGCGGCGCTGCGTTGCCGCATCTATCCTGCGCTTGTGCCCGCCGCCGCGCGGCACGGGGGTGAAGGCGAGGTCGGGCGGCAGCGGGACGTCGAGATCGAGCGGGGTGTCGGGATCGAGCGGGGTGTCGGGATCGGGCGGGGTGTCGGGATCGGGCGGAGTGGGCGTCGCGGCGGGTGGGGCCGGGTGGCGCGAGGGGGTGAGCAGGGGAGGAAAACGCAGGTCCATCGACACAGTCCTTGCAATGTTCTATTTTTGTTCTATCATGGCAGGGGGTGTGTAGGAAAGCGCGAAAATCGCGGGGGGCGCGCGTGTGCGTCGTCGGGAAGGGCGACCGTGCGACATGTGCATGGGTGCGCGTCACTATACTGTCGTGGCGTCTTTGGGACCTCACGCCGGGCTACTCCTGCAACGGTGCGAGAGACAGCCTTGCCCCGGGTCAAGCCCGGGGCGACGAGCGGGGGTGATGGCAATGCAGCGAATTTCGGTCGCGGGGCCCTAGGGTCAGGACCCATTAAATGCGCGTTCGAGGTTCGAGGCCATTTTGTTCAGGGCTAGGAGGCAAGCGGCAGGAATATGTCGATATTTGACCTACGGTCGCCTTCGGCTCCAACGCTTGCCGACGCAGCTCTGGACAAAATGGGTCGAACCCCTTCGGGGCGGTGAAATGGCTTCGATCTCGGCTCCAGACGGCCTTGCAGGTGGAACCACCACCCGCGACGACCGCCTGAAACCGATATGTTCAGCTACGCTGGCCTGCGGCTCCGCCATTTCACCGCCTCGAACGCGCATTCAATGGGTCCTGACCCTAGCTGAGCGGGTTTGCCCCGCTGTCTGCGTCGAGCGGGAAGCGGGAGAAGGCCCAGGCGGTGGCGGCGGCGAGGGTGATGGTGACAGCGACATAGGCGCGGGCGAGATCGGCGACGACCACGGGCGCGATGGTCGCGGGGTTGGCCTGTGGCGGGAAGGCGATCAGTACCAATATCTGCCCGGCGACGAAGATGCCGATGCCGGTGACGCATTTCTGCATGAAGAAGTGGCCCGAGAAGAACACGCCTTCCTGCGCCTTGCCGCTGATCTTCTGGTGCATGGTGGTGACGTCGGCCATCAGCGAGGCGCCGGTGATCATGGTGGCGATGCCGGTGCCGGTGGCGAGGGTGACGATCGGCAGGAAGGCCCCGAGCGAGGCGGCGCCGCCCGGCTGCGGCCAGGCACCAGCGAGCAGCAGGACATAGGGGGCGATGGCGAGCACGCCGGTGACGAGCGCGAGGCGCATCGCGGTGCCGCGCTTGCCGAAGCGCGCGCCCATCGCCCGCGCCAGCCACAGCGCGAACAGCACGCCGAAGAACAGGCAGCCCGAATAGAGCACCTGCTGCGCGGCATCCATCTTCCACACATAGGCGAGCAGGAAGCTCGACAGCGAAAAGCCGATGCCCTGGTTGGCGAAGCCGAACATCGCGGCGACCAGCAGGATCTGGAAGGGGCGGAATTTGAGGCAGGTCAGCATGTCGCGCAGCGACGGCTGGTGCATGCCTGCCGCGCTGGGCCGGGCGTAGCGGCGGTGGGTGCCGATGGCGGAGACCAGCACCGTGACCAGCATGACGATCGCCCCGGTGACGGCATAGGCGCGGAAATCCGCCGCGGTGACGACATCGGGATCGGCAAGGCGGAAGATGCCATAGGCCGCGGCGAGCATGGCCAGTCCGCCGGCCCAGCCGAACAGGTAGCGGATGCCGAGGATCGAGGTGCGCTCGTGATAATCCTCGGTCATCTCCGGCGCGAGCGCGATTGAGGGCACCTCGTTGATCGAGAGGCTCATCCGCACCAGCGTGGCGAACAGCAGCAGCCAGGCGAGTTGCAGCGTCTGGCTGCCCTCCGGCGGCATCCACAGCGCCAGCCAGCAGCCGAAGATCGGCAGCGCCGAGGCGTAGAGCCACGGGTGGCGGCGGCCCCAGCGGCTGCGGGTGCGATCCGACAAATGGCCGACGGCAGGGTCGATCAGCGCATCGAGCAGCAGCGCGACGAGCAGGGTGAGGCCGACGAGGCCGGCGTCGAGACCGATGATCTGGTTGTAATAGAGCAGCAGGAACACGGCGAAGCCATTGTCCTTGATGCCGTAGGCGATCGAGCCGAAGCCGTAGAAGATGCGCGTCGGCATCGGCACGCCGGGGGCGGGCGATGCGGCGGCGTCAGGCGATGCGGCGGGGTGTGCTGCGGCGGCGGAAGGGTCAGCGGGGCCGGCGCCGGGGGCTGCGCGCGCGCCCGTGCTCACTGGCCGCCGACCTCTTCGGCAAAGGCCTGCAGCGGGGTGAACAGGCTGGGCGCATCCGGGTTCCAGCTGTGCGGCTGGCCGGTGGTGATGCCGCCATCGACGACGAAATGGCTGCCGGTGATGAAGCCGGCCTCCTTCGAGGCGAGGAAGGCGACCATCGCCGCGATGTCGGCGGGCTGGCCGCCGCGCTTGACCGGCTGGGTGTGGTTGGAGATTTCGAAGATCATCGCCTTCGCCGTCTCGCGATGCTCGGGCGGGATGTCGAGCGAGGCGGTGAAGATGTTGGTCTGGATGAAGCCGGGGCAGATGGCGTTCATGCGGATGTTGTGCCTGGCGAGATCGGTCGCGCCGACCTTGGTCAGGTGGATCACCCCGCATTTGGCGACGGCATAGGCGGTGGGGGAGAAGCCCGCGCCGAGCCCGGCGATGCTGGCGGTGTTGACGATGCTCGCGCCTTCCCGGCCGATCATGTGCGGGACGGCGTAGCGGATGCCCATTGCCACCGAGCGCAGCAGCAGGTCCATCGTCCGGTCCCAGCCGGCCGCGTCGATCTCGTCGATGCCCTCGCGCGCGCCGCCGGCGCCGGCGTTGTTGAAGACCACGTCGATGCCGCCGGTCTTGTCCGCCGCAAAATCCATCAGCGCCTTGATCGCGTCGACGTCGCACACGTCGGTCTGCTTGAACAGGATCCTGCCGTCGGAGGTGGCGGCGAGGTCCTCCCCGCCCGCCGCGTCGATATCGGCGGCGATGACGGTCGCGCCTTCGGCGGCGAACAGCTCGGCAGTGGCGCGGCCGATACCCGACGCCGCACCGGTGATGACGGCGGTCTTCCCCGCGAATCGCATGGCACTCTCCCTCGCCGTCTGTGCTGCGGCATGGCCATACTGTGCTTTTGAAGAGAGGGGCGCGTCAAGCAGCTTATGGTAGCGCTACGGCATCCGCAATCTTTGCAATCGGTGCTTGCGCAGGCGGGCGAAACTGCTTTACGTTCACGTCAACATGGCCAGCCGCGCTGCTCCATCCGGGCAGGCGTACAGGCTGGCAGGACGAGGAGGATGAGGTGAGCGACGACCTGCAGACATTCCGCGCCGAGACGCGCGCCTGGCTCGAGGCCAATTGCCCGGCCGAGATGCGCGAGCCGATGAAGAGCGAGGACGACACCTATTGGGGCGGGCGCAATGCCGAGTTCAAGAGCGAGGCGCAGAAGGCCTGGTTCGAGGCGTGCCGCGACAAGGGCTATACCGTGCCCGACTGGCCCAAGGCCTATGGCGGCGCGGGCCTGACCGCAGCCGAGACCAAGGTGCTGCGCGAGGAAATGGCGCGGATCAACGCCCGCTCGCCGCTGTCCTCCTTCGGCATCTGGATGCTCGGGCCGGCGCTGCTGCAGTTCGGCACCGAAGAGCAGAAGGTCCATTATCTCAACCAAATTGCGCGCGGCGAAATCCGCTGGTGCCAGGGTTATTCGGAACCCGGATCGGGGAGCGACCTCGTCTCCCTGCAGACCTTCGGCGAGGATAAGGGCGACCATTGGCTGGTCAACGGCCAGAAGATCTGGACCAGCTATGCCGACAAGGCCGACTGGATCTTCTGCCTCGTCCGCACCGACAAGGCCGACAAGTATCGCGGCATCACCTTCATGCTGTTCGACATGGCGAGCCCGGGCGTGTCGACCAAGCCGATCCTCTTGATCAGCGGCAACTCGCCGTTCTGCGAAACCTTCTTCGACAATGTGAAGGTGCCCAAGGACCAGTTCGTCGGCACCGTCAACCGCGGCTGGGATGTCGCCAAATATCTGCTGGGGCATGAGCGCGAGATGATCTCCGCCGGCGGCGCGGGCGCGGACATGGTGTCGTGCGGCGCGCTGTTCGCCAAGTCGCTGGGCGTCAATGCCTCGGGCGAGCTCGATGACCCGATCCTGCGCGCCGAAATGGCCAAGTTCGACGTCGACGTTTTCGCCTTCCGCGCGATGGGCGAGCGGTTCATGGACATGTGGAAGACCGGCCGGGCGCACCCCGCCTCCTCCAACATGATGAAATATTCGGGCACCGAATTGAACAAGCGCCGGCACGAGCTGGTGATGTCGGGATCGGGCTCGGAAGGGCTGGAGTGGGAGAGCGAGGAGTCGCGCCACGGCGCCCGTCCGCGCACCTGGCTGCGCACCAAGGCCAATTCGATCGAGGGCGGCACCAGCGAGGTGATGCTCAACGTGATTTCGAAGCGGATTTTGGAACTGCCGGGCGGGTGAGCGGCAAGAAAAAGGGGACAGTCCCCTTTTTGCAACCGCCGACCCTGCTCGATCCGACCCACTGCTCATCAAAAAGGGGACTGTCCCCTTTTTCTTGCCATTTCCGGAGGCCAGAATGCCCCTTTACCACAATGACGACCAGACCGCGCTCAAGGACACGGTGGCGCCGTTCATCGCCGAGACCGCGCCGGTCAAGCATCTGCGGTCCTTGCGCGACAGCAATGACGCAACCGGCTTTTCGCGCGACCTGTGGAAGCAGTTCGCCGAGATGGGCTTCACCGGCATCCTCGTGCCCGAGGACAAGGGCGGCCTCGGGCTGGGCCATGCCGAAGCCGGCATCGTGCTCGAGGAAATCGGCCGCAACCTGACGCCATCGCCGTTCCTGTCGACCTCGGTCGCGGCAGCATCCGCGCTCAAGGCGGCGGGCGGGGCGACGGCCGAGGAGTGGCTGCCGCGCATCGCCGCGGGCGACGCGGTGATCGCGCTCGCCATCGACGAAAGCGCCCGGCACCGGCCCGAGCGGATCGCGATGAAGGCCGAGCGCTCGGGCAACGGGTTCAAGCTGAGCGGTTCCAAGACCTTCGTGCTGCACGGCCATGTCGCCGACATGCTGCTGGTTGCGGCGCGCACCGGCGGTGCGGCAGGCGAGGAAGCAGGGCTGACCCTGTTCGCGGTGCAGCGCGATGCGGCGGGCCTCTCCGCCGATCCGCGCAGGCTGGTCGATTCCTCGCTGGCATCCAGGCTGGAGTTCGACGGCGTCGAGGTGACCGCCGATGCGGTGGTGGGCGAGGTCGACCAGGGCTGGGCGGCGCTGAAGCCGCTGCTCGCCGCCGCGCGCACCGGCGCGTCGGCAGAGCTGCTGGGCGTCGGCACCGGCGCGATGGACATGACCATGACCTACCTCAAGCAGCGCAAGCAGTTCGGCCAGCTGATCGGCGAATTCCAGGCGCTGCAGCACCGCGCCGCGCATCTCTATGCGGAAATGGAGATCGCCCGCGCGAGCGTGATGAAGGCGCAGCAACTGCTCGACGAGGGCAGCGACGGTGCCGAGCTGATGGTCTCGGTCGCCAAGGCCAAGGTCGGCCAGGCGGCCAATCTGGCGGTGCGCGAAGGCGTGCAGATGCACGGCGGCATCGGCATGACCGATGAATATGACATCGGCCTCTACATGAAGCGCGACCGCGCGTTGGCGGAATATATGGGCGATGTGAATTATCACGTCGACCGCGTGGCGCGGATGAACGGGTATTGATTGCTCCCCTCCCGCTTGCGGGAGGGGCTGGGGGTGGGGCGTCGCAAATGCTGCGCGATGCCGACACGCCCCACCCCAACCCCTCCCCTGAAGGGGAGGGGCTTTAGAAAGGATTTTCATGGACCTCACCACCCTTTTCGGCCTCACTGGCAAAACCGCGCTGATCACCGGGGGATCGCGCGGCATCGGGGCGATGTTTGTCGAAGGCTTTCTCGCGGCGGGGTGCGAGCGGGTCTATATCAGCGCGCGCAAGGGGCCGCAGGTGGCGGCGGCGGTGGAGAAGTTCGGCGAGCGGGTGATCGGCATCCCCGGCGATGTCTCGACCGTCGAGGGCTGCAAGGCGCTGGCGGCGGCGATTGCCGAGCGTGAGACCAAGCTCGACATATTGATCAACAATGCCGGTGCCGCCTGGGGCGCGCCGTTCGAGGAATTCCCCGAAGCCGGCTGGGACAAGGTGATGGACGTCAACGTCAAGGGCCCCTTCTTCCTGACGCAGGCGCTCTACCCGCTGCTCAAGGCGGCAGGGACACAGGACAGCCCGGCCAAGGTGGTCAATGTCGGCTCGATCGACGGCCTGCGCCTCAACCCCTGGGATACGTGGAGCTACCACGCGTCGAAATCCTCGATCCTCTATCTGACCAAGCGGATGGCGGCGCGGCTGGTGAAGGACAATATCATCGTCACCGCCATCGCGCCGGGCGCGTTCGAAAGCGACATGAACCGCGCCGCCCGCGACCATGGCGACGAGGTGGCCAAGGGCATTCCCGCGCGGCGCATCGGCACGCCCGAGGACATGGCGGCCGCCGCCATCTATCTGTGCAGCCGCGCCGGCGATTATGTGATCGGCGAGACGATCACCGTCGACGGCGGGCTGGTGCATGCGGCGGTGGGCACGTCGATCGACGCATGACCCTCGTCGAAGGCTTTGTGCACCCGCGATTTGCCGGGGTTGCAGCGGTGCTCGATGCCAATCTGGCGTCCGGCGCGGATATCGGCGCCAGCGTCTGCATGACGCTGGAAGGGGAGACGGTGGTCGACCTGTGGGGCGGCCATGCCGATCCGGCGCGGACCCGCCCGTGGCAGCGCGACACCATCGTCAACGTCTATTCGACTACCAAGACGATGACCGCGCTGACCGCGCTGCTGCTGGCCGACCGGGGCGAGCTGGATTTCAGTGCGCGCGTCGCGCATTATTGGCCGGAGTTCGCTGCCGCGGGCAAGGGCGACGTCACCGTCGCGCAGCTGATGAGCCACAGTGCGGGCCTGTCCGGCTGGAAAGAGTCGATCACCACCGAAGACCTGTACGACTGGGACAAGGCAACCGGGCTGCTGGCGGCGCAGGAGCCCTATTGGAAGCCCGGCAGTGTGCCCGGCTATCATGCGCTGACGCAGGGCTATCTGGTGGGAGAGGTGATCCGCAGGATCGCCGGCGTGTCGATCGGCACGCTGTTCCGCCGGGAGATTGCCGAACCGCTCGGCGCCGATTTCCACATCGGCCTGCCGGCCAGCGAGGACGCGCGGGTGGCCGAGTTGCAGCCGCCACCGTCGGATGCATCGATCGCCGCCGTCGCGGACGATGCGCTGGTGCGCAACATGGCGACCAACCCGGGCATCGACGTTGCTGCCACGCGCACGCGCGGCTGGCGCGGCGCGGAAATTCCGGCGGCGGGGGGCACGGGCAATGCCCGTTCGGTCGCTGAGATCCATGCCTGCCTCGCCAATGGCGGTATCGCCAAGGGCAAGCGCATCCTCTCCGAAGCCGGATGCCGCAAGGCGCTGGAACTGCAGATCGAGGGGGTCGACCTGATCCTGGGCATTCCCGTGCGCTACGGCATGGGCTTCGGACTGGCCGGCGGGCTGGTGCCCTTCCCCAATCCGAACAGCCTCTATTGGGGTGGCTATGGCGGATCGATCATCTTCATCGACATGGATGCGCGCACCAGCTTCTCCTACGTCATGAACCGCATGGAAGGGACCACCACCGGCGATATGCGCGGATTGGGGCTCGCCATGGCGATGTGGCAGGCGCTCTCGCAGGATTGAGGCGCAGGCCTCAGTCGAAAATATCCTCGAGCCAGCTCTTGCGGCGCTTGCCATAGGGCTTGTGGCCATAGCCGTGGCCGTAGCGCGGATCGTAGCGGGGGTCGTGGCCGCTGGCATAGGGGTGCGCTTCGGGCCCCGGCGCGGTGCGCGCGGGCTGCGGGGCAGGGGCCGGAGCGGCCGGCGCGGGCGTGGTGCTGCGTTCGATGATCTTGTCGAGCTCGCCGCGATCGAGCCAGACGCCGCGGCATTGGGGGCAATAATCGATCTCTATGCCCTGCCGGTCGCTCATCGCGAGCGGCACGCGGCAGACGGGGCAGGACATGGCGGCGACTTGATCGGCAGAGCGCATGGGTCAGGGTTCCCGGATTACAGGCCCCTCCGCGGTTCAAGATGGCGTCGCCGCGGGCGGGGCGCAAGGGTGCGCGGGTGTATGGGTGGGGATGGCCGGCTGTGCCTGTTTCGGTCATTGCGAGCGCAGCGAAGCAATCCAGGGTTGGCGTCAACCGCTCTGGATTGCCTCGCTGCGCTCGCAATGACGTCCATTAGTACGAAAGGCATTCGCGCCCCCGCTCACTCCGGGCCGGGGAAGCGGTCGAATTCGGGGATGTCGGCCAGCCGGGTCATCCATGGCAGGCGCTCGGCGACCTGGATGTGCGCGCCGGGGGCATGTGCCTCTGCCTCGTCGAGCGTGGCCGACTGGATATCGACGATGCCGGGCAGCATCTCGGCATTGAAATAGAACAGGCCGGTGCCGCACTGGATGCAGAAATGGCGACGGCCATGGGTGCTGCCGGCGTAGACGGCGGTCTCGCCCTGGGTCAGCCGCACCTGATCGGCGGCAAAGGCGATCCAGCCGACCATCGGCGCGCCGGCCGAGCGGCGGCAGTCGCTGCAATGGCACAGCGCATGGTGCAGCGGTTCGCCCTGCGCTTCGTAGCGGACCGCGCCGCAATGGCATCCCCCGGTGATCATGCGCATCCTCCCTCCATCCTGAGTCCCGAGGGAGAACATAGCATAAACATTGCTGGCGGCAAGCTCAGGTGGGGGCGGTGGCCGGTGCGGGGCGCGACAGGCGCCAGGAGAGGAGGAAGGCGAGCATCAGCAGGCCATCGACCATCGCGCCGATGAACGGGCCGCTGAGCGGCGCCATCCGGCCGGACTGCCACAGCCACAGGCAGGGCAGGAAGAAGGCGGCTTTCTCCAGCACCGCGACCAGCATCAGCGGGCGGTAGCGCAGCGGATCACGGGCGATGGCGATGAACAGCAGCTGCCAGACCAGTGCCGAGCCGTAGAAGCCGTAATAGAATTCCGGCTGGGCGAGCGGCGGGTAGAGCGGCACCGGCCCCTGTTCGATGAACAGGCCGGGCAGCAGCACGGCGATGCCGTAAACCGCGGCGACGGCGAAGATCAGCCGCGCGGCCTTCACCCGCCAAAGCCCTCTCCCGCCGGCAGGCCGCTGGTGCGGATCAGCCGCGAGGTGCGCACCGCCGCCTGGCGGTGGACGACCGCGAGGCGATAGTCGGGATCGGTGACCATCGCGAGAAAGGCGTGCGCCGAAGGGTAGCGGGCAACGAAGGCAGTATCCCACCCCTCGTCGGCCGGGCCGGTCAGCACCAGTTGCGGCGCGGCGCGCCACAGCACGCTGCCGCCGACGCGGCGGAAGATGGGGCCGCTGTCCTCGCCATAGCGGGCATAGGCTTCGGCCCCGGTCAGGCCGAGCGGGGCGCAGGGGTGATCGGCGGGATAGGCCGCGGACGCGCGGAAGCGCACCAGATTGAGCATCTCCACCGGCTGGTCGCGCGGCAACGCCTTGAACGCGTCGAACGCGGCGCGGGTGGGGTCGATACAGGCTTCGTCGGACATGGCTGCGCTCCCTCTCTTGCGGCGCGACGATGGCCGATTTGCCGGGCCGAAGGAAGAGGCGCGGGCGGTGGATTGGGCGATTGCCGCGCTGGCGGCTTCATGTCATCTATCCGGTCAGCATTTGTCTTTTTGGGGGTATGGACCATGGCACAGCCATCTTCGGGATTCGACATGAACCGGCCGACGATCGTCGCGCTGCTCTATCTGGCGTCGTGCATCATCGGCGTCACCGGCATCATCGGGGTGGTGCTGGCCTATGTGTGGCGGGGCGAGGCGCAGGGGAGCTGGGAGGAAAGCCACCTCACCTATCTGATCAACACCTTCTGGATCGGCTTCATCGGCTCGATCATCAGCTTCTTCCTGCTGTTCGTGCTGATCGGCATCCTCACCTGGATCGCCGTCGGCGTGCTGGTGGTGGTGCGATCGGTGCTGAGCCTGGTCGGCGCGCAGCGGCAGTTGCCGATGCCCAACCCGGGATCGCTGACCTGGTAAGGCCGCGCGCGCCTGCCCTTGCGGGCGGGGCCTGAAATAGCGCCATCGACGCGGTTGCCTGCCCGTCCGGATTGTTGTAGCAGACGCTACATTCACTCGATGGGGAGAGAGACGATGGCGCTATTTCGACTGTGGCTGGTGGTAATCATGCTGGCGTTGCTGGTGTACACCACGATGGTGATCGGCGCGCATGGCTGGGGGCTGATCCCCATTTTCTTCGGCGATATCGGCCGGATGGGCTGGCCGGGGCAGTTCAACCTCGATTTCCTGTTCATGCTTACCCTTTCCGCGCTGTGGGTGGGCTGGCGGCATGGCTGGAGCGGGCAGGGCCTGCTGTTGTCGCTGCTGGCGCTGTTCGGCGGCGCGAGTTTCCTGTCGGTCTATCTGCTGATCCTGACCGGCGCGGCGCGGGGCGACATGCGCAAGGTGCTGCTGGGCCAGCACGCCGTATGACAGATCAGCGCTGCTTTTCCCATTCGGCGAAGCGGCTGCGCAGCGCGACGGGCACCAGCCCTTCGAGCACCTGCCAGAAACCGGTGACGCTCTCCCGCCCCGACAGGCCGTAGGCGTCGGCCATGGCGGCGGCATAGGCGGTGTCGATGCGCAGCGCGAGCGCGGCACCGGCGGCGGTGGCGCTGATCTGCCGGCGGCGGCGGTCGCGCGCGCCCGGCGCGACCTCGACCAGCTGCTTGTCGGCGAGCTCGCGCACCACCCGGGTCAAAGCCTGCTTGCTGGTGCCGGTCAGCTCGACCAGATCGCCCATGGTGAGGCCGGGCCAGCGGGTGACATGGCCAAGCGCGCGGGCATGCGCGCGGCCGATGCCGGCGTCCTTCAGCACCGGCTCCGCGCTGCGCATCAACTGGCCATGGCCGAGCAGCAGCAGATCCACGCCGCGCTGCACCTCTGCCGGGCGCAGGAACAGCGGCGAGGCGGAGACGCGCAGGCGGGCGATGCCATAATCGCCATCCTGGGCGCTGCTGTCCGGGCCGGGCTTGACCATGGCACAGCACAAGCACCGCGCTGGCGGCTTGGCAAGGCCGCAGCATTGACCGGCCCCGCCGCCGCCGGTAACCGCCGGGGCGACCTTCCTTACGCCGAAAGCTGCCGATGACCGACGCTGCCAGCCCGTTCCGCCTCGCCATCACCCCGCACCCCGCGCCGGTGCCGGCCGAGGAGCGCAGCGCGCGGATTGCCGATCCGGGCTTCGGCAAGACCTTTACCGACCATATGGCAATGATCCGCTATTCGGATGCGCGCGGCTGGCACGATGCGGCAATCGTCCCGCGCGGGCCGATCAGCCTCGATCCGGCGGCCGCGGTGCTGCATTATGCGCAGGAGATTTTCGAAGGGCTGAAGGCCTATCGGCTGGCCGACGGCGCGATGGCGCTGTTCCGCCCCGATGCCAACGCCCGGCGTTTCAACGCGTCGGCCGACCGCATGGCGATGCCGCAACTGCCCGAGGCGCTATTCGTCGAATCGGTGAAGGCGCTGGTGCGCGCCGATGCGGCCTGGTTCCCGGAAGTGGAGGGCGGCTCCATCTATCTGCGCCCGTTCATGTTCGCGTCCGAGGTGTTCTTGGGCGTCAAGCCGAGCACCGAATATCTCTACCTCGTCATCGCGACGGCGGCGGGCGGCTATTTCAAGAGCGGGGCACCCGCGGTGCGGCTGCTGGTCAGCGAGCAAGACACGCGCGCCGCGCCCGGCGGGACCGGTGCCGCCAAGTGCGGCGGCAATTATGCCGCCAGCCTGCGCGCGCAGAGCCAGGCCATCGCCAAGGGGTTCGACCAGGTGGTGTTCCTCGATGCCGCCGAGCGCCGCTATGTCGAGGAACTGGGCGGCATGAACCTGTTCTTCGTGTTCGACGACGGCAGCCTGCTGACCCCGCCGCTCGACGGCACCATCCTGCCCGGCGTCACCCGCGACAGCCTGATCACGCTGGCGCGCGAAGAGGGTCTGGTGGTGCGCGAGGAACGCTATGCCATCGACCAGTGGCGCGCGGATGCCGAATCGGGCCGGCTGGTCGAAGCCTTTGCCTGCGGCACCGCCGCAGTGGTGACGCCGATCGCCAGCGTGACCGGCGCGGACTTCAGCTTCACCGTCGGCTCGGGCGGCCCGGGGCAGGCGACGCAGCGGATGAAGCAGCGGCTGGTCGACATCCAGCGCGGCCTGGCCGCCGATCCGCACGGCTGGGTGCAGCGCATCGACTGACCGTCCGCGTCGGGGGTTTGCTTCGGCCAAGGAGATGGATATAGGCGCGCTTCCCCGTCGCCCGACGGGGACGATGCTGGGGCGTAGCCAAGCGGTAAGGCAGCGGTTTTTGGTACCGCCATGCGCAGGTTCGAATCCTGCCGCCCCAGCCACTTATATAAAATCAATATATTTCAATAAATTAGAGCGTCCGCAGCCCGATTTGTGGGGCAGGTTTGTGGGGCAGGTTTTGCGGCACTCATTTGGCGAGCTGGAACGCCCGCGCGGCTCGTGACGGACTAAGCCGATATAGAATGAATTGACCGTGGCCGGAACGCCGATAGTCTCATGAGATTCTAAAATGCGAGACGTTGACGATGCGGGTATTTGGTGGGCTTGAGGGTGTCTATCTTTCGACCAATCTAGAACTAGAACCGGGTGTGAGTATCGCTCCGACGTTTGGGCACGTATTTTCGACTACGATGCTTGCCAGTCTACCACCTACGGCACCCGGACGGCACCATCCCGCGCCTTGGTATGCTTGTGATAACGGCCACCGGGGCTTTGATATTTCTGCCGAAGTTTGTGTGATCGACCCGTTATCTGATTCGGCCCCTTCACCAGAAGCCCTCGAAAAAATCTGGCAGGTTGCTTCTGCGCTTAGGCTAATTTCGCAAGCTCCTTTGCGCGTCCCTGCGATCTGTAGCCACAGCTTCTCGGTGCTGAAATCTATGGGAGGGCACGGTGCTTCGGTGCGCGTATTTGAGCTTACAGGTTCGTTTCGGGCGGAAGCAACCCGGCTGAGTGACGAAGGGTTACAAAAGCTCCCAGCAGTATTTTCTAATCTTCAAACTGCTAACACTGACCCGACATTCGTGCGATCTCTACGATACCTTGACGCAGGATGGTTCGCTGAAAGTGAAGCAGGGGGACTGGTTGCTGTTTGGACCGCACTGGAATCCTTACTATTGGAGCCCTTTACCAAGGGTGTTGCCAAAGCGTTGTCTAGGGGCGTTGCGGATGCTCTCGGACTTGAGGGAAGCGAGGCTGACCGAATGAGGCAGAAGGTTGGCGAGTTGTACAATGCTCGCTGCGATGCGGCCCACGGAGCTATCCGCCCGCCCTCCGCACTAGTGGTGCAAAGCTTGAGTATCGCCAGCGAGGTTTTTGTCGCAACGGCTGCAGCACTCGCTGCTGCCAAGCTCCCTACTGCCCCACACTCGATCAACTAAGTTACCGGGGTGGGTTTACGCATACCTCTGCAGCACAAAGTCCCACACTTGGTTCACCTTGGCGTCCCAAATGTCCTGCGGGTATGGCTCCTCGGGTAGTGCGTTGAGGCGCTGGCGGATTTCTGTCCAGATAGCCCCTCGGGTCTGCTGCTGTCCTGCCCAGTTGACCGCTTGCACCAGCACTTCGAGCTTCTGAAGCAACTGTCGGGCCACAGCCTTCACCTCGATGGCTTGGGCTTTTGTGAGCTTGGGCTCAGGTGTCGTGAGCAAGTCGAAGATCGCCAGCTCGGCCTCGTTCAAGTTCTCCCGCGCCGCTCTCTGCTTTTCCTCATTGAGGGAGGCGACAAACGCCTTCAGGGCCTCGAAGAATCGCTCCGCGTCAATCGAGCCAGCATTGTATTCGGCCACTAGCTTTTCCAGCCGCTCGACGAGATCCACCCGCGTCGGGTTCTCGCGCGCCATCTTGTCGGCCTGTTCTTCGGCTTCCTGCCGAAGCTGGGCCGCTGCCACCTTTGGACTGGTCTCGAACAGCTTGGCCAGCGCCTCGAAGTCAATGTCGGACAGGTCCACCCGCCCTTGGGCCGCGTCGCCTTCGACAATGGGTGTAAGGATTGCCACACCCCCCAGCCGCTCGTCGATGATCTGGGCGATGCGATCAGCCACCGCTGAAATATCGACGGGTCCCAGCTTGGCCCTGACCATCTCGGCCAAAGCGTGGAAGACTGCCACAGGCTTCAGGAACGGTGCCGCCCGCTCGTCGGGCAGGATAGCCTTGTACGCTCGCGTCACTGCCCCGGTGAGCCGCAGAAACTCCCTGCGTCGTTCATCCGGTGCCACAATGGTCTCGACTGCACCGTTGAGGAGCTTGAGGCGCTCCAAGGCGCTCACGGACATGATATCATCGATGGGGACGCCGAGAGGAACCGCAAAGGCTCTGGCAGAGTCCAGAGCGCCTTGCAGCACTTTGAGCAGCGCCTGCTTGTCCTCAATGGGCGTCTTACCGTCCCCACCACCTTCAGCGCCACCGCCACCGGCGTAGACCGCCAGCGCCTTCTGGAGGTTCGCGAAGACGCCAACATAATCGACGATCACGCCCGATGTCTTGCCATCCGCCTTGCGGTTGGCACGGGCGATGGTCTGCATGAGCGTGTGATTGCGCATCGGCTTGTCGAGATACACGGTGCCGATGGTCGGCACGTCGAACCCGGTGATCCACATGGCGCAAACGAACACCAGCCGCAGCCTGTCGTTCTTGTCCTTGAACTTGGCCTCCAGGTCCTCGCGCAGCATCCGCTCGCGATGGGGCTTCATATCCAGCCCGCGCTGCCGCAGGTCATCGATCTCGTTCTGGCCCTGCGAGACGACCACGGCCATGTCGAGTTCGCGCAGCCACTGCAGCCGCTCGGCGATGGCCGCTCCCTCGGCTTCGTATGCCGTCTTCAGCCGTGCCTCGTCCTCCGCGATCATGCGGGCGACAGATGCCTTCACCCGGTCGTGCATGGCGACGGCGGTGGCCTTGTCGATGGCCACGAACATGGCCTTACCCCGGTAGCCGCGCATCGCGAAGTGCTGGGCAACGTCGTCGGCAATCTTGTCCAGCCGGTCGGGAGCTGTGATCAGCTTGTACTGGCTGGCGAACTGGCGCTGGAGCTTCTTCTCCTGCTCCTCGTCGAGCATCGCCTCCTCCAGCACCGCGTCGAGCTCCTCGCGCAGCGCGTCGGCGTCCATCTGCAGCTCGGGCTTGCGGGCCTCGTAGTAGAGCGGGACGGTGGCCCCATCGCGTACCGACTGGGCGAAATCATAGATCGACACATAATCGCCGAAGACCTCGCGCGTCTTGCTCTCGGCTCCCTTGATCAGCGGTGTGCCGGTGAAGCCGATGAAGGCGGCGTTGGGCAGCGCAGAGCGCATGTTGGCGGCAAGCTGGTCATACTGGCTGCGATGCGCCTCGTCGGTCATGACGATGATGTCCGACCGCTCCGACAGTATCGGCATCGGCTCGTGATTGTCGGTGCCGAACTTGTGGATCAGGGTGAAAACGTACCGCTCATTACCCGCAAGCAACTCCTTCAGGTGCAGCCGGCTGCCCGCTTGGGCGTGCTGGATGTTCTTCGTCAGCGCCCCGGCGGAGGCGAACTGCGCAGCGATCTGATCGTCGAGCTCGGTGCGGTCGGTGACGATGACGAAGGTGTAATTGCCGCCCAGCCGTCGCAGCACCTTCTCGGCGAACATGACCATCGAGAGGCTCTTGCCGGAGCCTTGGGTGTGCCAGAACACCCCCAGCTTACCCTCATTCTTCCGGATGTGCCGCACCGCTTCGATGGCGCGGTTCACGCCCAGCACCTGATGGTATTTGGCGATCACCTTGCGTAGCCCGCCGGTCACCTCGTCGAACAGCAGGAAGCTCTCGATCAGGTCGAGGAAACGCGACGGCTCGCATGTGGCTCTCAGGATGGTCTCCAGTCCCGGGTCTTCCGGCCCGCCTTCCTCCAGCCGCTTCCACGGCGCGAAATGCTCGAAGGCTGCCTCGCTCGCGCCCATGACTGAATCGAGCCCGTTGGACAGCAGTACAAAGCCATTGGCGTCAAACAGGCGCGGCACGGTGTCCCGATAGTCCCGCAAGTTCTTCTCATAGGCCTCGGCCAGCGGACAGGTGGGCGCTTTCCATTCGGCGAGAAGGAGCGGCAGGCCGTTGACATAGCCGATGGTGTCAGGTCGCTTGCGCCCATAGGGCCCTTGCAGCCACACCTGATTGGCAGCAAGAAAGTCGTTTTCTCCGGGGTTCTTCCAGTCGATCACCCGCACGTTGAGGCTTTCAAACTGCCCATCGTCCCGCCGCACTTGTACCGGCACGCCATCTACCAATAGCGCGTGCACCTCCCGGTTGGCGTTCACGGGCAGCATGCCGTTGCGGTCGCGGGTCAGAATCTCCTCGGCCTGACGCAGCGCCTCGGGTGGCAGGTCCGGGTTCAGCTTGGCCAACGCCGCCATCAAGCGAGCGGGAAGGTGCATCTGGCGGAAGCTGGTCCGGCCAGTGGGGTTCTCTGGTCCAACAACCTCGTACATCAGGTTGGTCCGCGACCAGCCGAGCTCCTCCAGCAGCGCCAACGCGGGCTGCTCGACGATGTCATCTTCCGAGGCGACGATGCCGGACAGCGAGGGAGGCATTAGCTTTCGTCGTCCTCCTCGGGCACTGCCAATGGGTCGTCGGACGCCTGTTGGCCCCCGCCGTCCGTCAACGCCAGCGCATAGGGCCGAAAGATCATGTGGAATCGTTCCAGCTGGTCCGCCACCCAAGCATGCTGTGCAGGCCAGTCGGCCTCATCGGTGGGGTCGGTGTTTTCCCGTGTGTAGGCGACCCGGCTCTGCTTTTTGCCGTCCAAGCGCTGCCAAGATAGGGGATGTCCGAACTTGGTCTCGATCTCGTCCTTCTGGGCATAGAGCTGGTCAAACCACACTTTGCCGGGCGGGCCTCGAAAAGAGAGATCGACCCACAAAGTCTTCTTGGTTCTGTTGATGCTGCAGCACAGCCACGTGTTTGCTCGACCCAGCGAATAATCGGCCCAGTACTGCGGGTGCGGTTTCTGGGGTTTGACGACACTCTTTCGCGCCAGCAAGACGTCCTTCACGCCCTGCCAGAATCGCTGCTGCTGTTGTTTGAGCGGAGAGACCGAGCCGTCTGCCGAGTGCTGAACATCGCGAGTCCATTCGTTCGGTTCTGCCAGAATGTTGAGCATCGGCGCGGGTTCGGAGTTGCCAATCTGCCAAAGCTCAATCTGCAGACCGAAGAACTGGTAGTGGTCGCTCGTGATCTCGTTGAGCCAGTCGAGCGCCGCGCGATGCTCTTCGGCGAAGTTCTGGGCGACCCACACGATGGTCGCGGCTTTGAGGCCTGCCGCGTAGGTCAGCAGCTGACCCAAGTGGCGATGGTCGGTCTTCTCCAGCTGGTTTTCGATCAACACCCAATGCTCGTCGGGCGTGTCGGTTCGTTTGGCGAGGATGTCGGCACGGAAGGGGCCGACAAACTGTTCGACAGCTTCTACCTCCAAGTCCATTCCTAGCGCCTCTTGGAGCAGCTCCAGCCCGTCGGGAGAGGCGAGCCACGGCGTGAAATGTGACGCTTCGTTGGGCCATGCGCTGCGCACATCGACCCGGATGACTTTGCCGAGTTTGGGGATCATGCGGCTTGCTCCAATTGACGTTCGGCTGTCGCGAGTGAAAGCTGGCCGGAAATAAGGCGGGGTAAAAGTAGGTCTCGGGAAGCGGCGAGCCTCTCGCTAGCGCGCTCCAGAACGTCGCGCTGATCTCTCAAGGGCGTTGCGAGACAGCTAAATCGTTCGATGAAATCGACAGCGGGGACCACTACTCTCCTTGAATGTGCGTAATCTCGGTTGAGACCGGGCACAGCTGCGTCAGTGTTCTGAAACGTGATTCGCCGCAACAGCTCGAATACGAACGTGAGTGGAAGCTGGGTTTCAACGAAATATGCCGTGTCGATTGGCCAGAAGTCGCCAGTTGACCAAATGACTGACCCCACGTTTCCTTTGCGTCCGACAACGATGCCAGGGCCTTTTACGAGGCTATTTGTGTGTGATCCGACAACGCCGCTGGAGCCGATGACAGCCGCCTCGCCTGGGACGCGGGTCTCTGCCTTCAATGCTTTGCCGTAGCGGAGACGAAGGATTTTGACGAGTTCGGATGTCTTCCACCCCTCCGGCAGCGGGCCATCGGGGGTGTCGATGATGGGCACGCTCTCGTGGCCGGGGAAACGGAAGCGGACGAACCACTCCTCGAACAGCCCCCGCGCCATCTCCTCCAACACCGCCACCCGCCGCCGGTTGACCTCGATCAGGTCGTCATAGGCCCCGAGGATCGACGCAATGCGGCGCTGGGTCTGAATAGACGGGAGAGGCACCTCTACCGACCCTATCAACTTCGGACTAATATTTGGCTGCGCAGCCCCGTAGCCCAGCTTGACCAGATTCTCCCGCACATCTTCAGATTGGAGGACTTGAAAGAGGTATGAGGGGTCGACTAGCCTTTCATTTATTGCTTCAAATCTCCCGACACGTTGATTGAGCGCGATGTGAGCGTCACTTTTTACTCTGCCGACGATCCCGATATGCCCTGTCATCGAAATGAGGATATCATCTCGGCGCAGGTGAAAACGCGCTGCTTGCGCTGCGACGTCCTCAGAAACGAACTTGCAGCCATTCAAATCGATAGTGCGGGGCCGAACATTGCCAATCTGGACTACCGGGACGCCAGAAGACTGCCAGTCGGCACTCTTGAATGCGTAACCCGATTGGACCTTGCAGAGATCGCCAAGTGGCACCATCGGGTGTGAGCCGCCCGTCATGCTTCTAGAACCTCGGCTACGTTCTGCGCGATCACCACCTGCAGCCGTGTCGCCTCGGCATTCAGACCTTCCAGTTCCTCTTGTAACGCCTCCAGCCGGACCTTGAAGTCCTCGTCGTCCATCTGCTCTCCGGCAGCCACGCCCACGTATCGTCCCGGGTTCAGGCTCCAGTCCTGCGCGGCGATCTCGGCTCGACTGGCCACCTTGCACAGGCCCGCCACGTCTCGGTAGCCGTCGTCGCCGAACGTCTCGGTCATCTTCGGCCCGCTACCAGCCGTCAGCTCCTCCTCCTCGCCGCGCCACAGCCGCACGATGTTGCCGAGGAACTCGATATGGTCGGAAGTGAAGTCGCGGTGGGCGCGGTCGATTTGGCGGAAGATGTGCCGCGCGTCGATGAACAGCACCTCATCGGCCCGGTCGCCCTTCGCCTTGCCCTTGTCGAGAAACCAAAGGGTCACGGGCAGGGTCACTGTGAGGAACATGTTGGGCGACGTGGCAATGATCACGTCTACTGCGCCGCTCTCGATCAACTTCCGACGCATCTCCCGCTCCGAGCCGCCAGCGTCGGCTGCCGAGTTGGCCATTACGAACCCGGCCCGCCCGGTGGCGTTAAGCGCGGCGTAGAACAGCCCGATCCACAGATAGTTGGCGTTGTTGGTGCTGGGGATACCGAGCGAGAACTTCGCGTCCACTTGACCCGCGTCGGTCACCAAACGGCTGCGGTCCACCTCCGACTGATTGAACGGCGGGTTGGCCATGACGAAATCGAACTGGCCGACCATGCCATGTGGGTCTTCATAATAGCTGTTGGCGATCCTGATGTCGCCTGAGAGGCCATGGACAGCGAGGTTGAGGCGACACAGCTTCTGCGTGTCCGACATCTTCTCGGTACCGTAGAGGGCGATGGTGCCCGTGGGGTTCTTGTGGTGGCGCTTCACGAACTCGGCGGAGTGCACAAACATGCCGCCTGACCCACAGGCCGGATCGAAGATTTTCCCGTGGTTCGGTTCCAGCACCTCCACGATCAGCTTCACGATGGACGCCGGGGTGAAATACTCCCCGCCCTTCTGCATATAGTTGGAGGCGAACTCACCCATGAAATATTCGAAGATCATCCCATAGGCGTCCCCGTCCACCTTGAGCGGCTCAAGGATGCGCAGGAGCTCCCTGAGGACACTATTGGGCAACGAGCCGTAGCCTTGCGGCATAACCCCGGCGAGGTCCGGGTTGTGCTCGGTGATAGCCTTCATGGCCTCGTTCAGCGCCTCGGCGAGGTTCTCGGTCTCGGGCAGACTGAGCAGGTAGGAGAAGCGAGCGTGGCTGGGCAGGAAGACCGCGCCGTGCCCGTGGTAGTCACCGGGGGTTGGTTTCAAGCGTCCGGTGAAGGTCTTCGAGAGCTCCTTATCGACCAAGTCGAACTTGGCTTCCATCTGACGCAAAGCAATCAGGGCGAGAACGGGTTGGGCATATTGATCAGGGCGTAGATCAGTGTTGGCCCACAGTTGGTTGGCTGTCTGGTAAAGCCGTCGCGAGAGGTCCGAAAGATCGACTGACACTGTTTTTCCCTGTATTCGATTTGGCGCAGCGTGGCGCTCTCTCTGTCTTTTCGCTTCTGCAGAGCTGCTTGGCAACCACGATCCGTGCCTTCGACGGAGCCCATCACGGCCCTTGCGATGATCCGCCGAGCAGCTAGGGCCACGCCGATGATCCAGCCGATGCCGACCAATGACTGCCGTTGACCACGAAGAGATCAGCGACAGTGCAGATGGCGACAATCTCTACGACCATTTGACCAACAGCCGACCGTTGCAGTGGGATCGGGTCTGGCGGGACCCGGCGGGTCGGCGGTTGGCCGATTATCTCCTGCAACAGCTCGAAGCGCACGAGCGACGCACTGCAGCACGTCGGCGCGCCCGCAAGGCGACTGATCGAGCGTTGGTGATTTCCGCCTTCGAAATGATAACGGCGGACCTCTACGCTGGCTGGGCGACAAGCCCAGCGCTCTGGCTGGCCTATCCGCGACGGCGTGAGGAATATGGCCAGAAGCAGGGGCGCTACGATGCACCGCAACTGACGCTGACGTCGGTGGTGACCGTAGCAGACCACCTGCTGGCCACAGGGTTCGCCGAGCAACGGCAAGGCTCCTACCGGCGCAAGGCAAACCCCTTCGCGGACGGCGAGACTGGCTCTGGGTATCGGACCAGGATCAAAGCAACGGCAGCGCTGGCTGAGCTGATCGAGGAGGGATTCGGTCTTTCCCGACAGGATTTGGGCCACGCATCATGGCGTGAGCTGGTCCGGCTCAAAGGCCCACCAGATGCCCACCAGAACAAGCCGCTACTCGATTATGAGGACATGCCGGAGACAGTCCGGATGCGTAAAGCTCTGGTCGCGATCAATCAGGCTCTGTCTGACCATGATGTGAGCCTGTCAGAGCCTCTACCCGTCGATCTCAGCAACGACCGGCTGTACAGGGTATTCAACAACGGCTCATTCACTCAGGGCGGGCGATTCTATGGCGGCTGGTGGCAGACCATCAATGCTGCGCGGCGTTCGCTGATCCTCATCAATGGCGAGCCGACCGTCGAGCTCGACTTCGTCGGGCTGCACCCCCGCATGATGTATCACCTCGAAGGCATCGCCCTCGTCGAGCCCTTCGATCCCTATGCCATTCCCGGCTTTGCCACCGAGGAGTTAAGGCCACTGGTAAAGCTGGCCTTCAACCAGCTGGTGAACATCTCAGGCAGGAAGCGCCCACGAGCGCCGAAGGAAACCAAAACAGTGCTGGGGAAACGCAGCTACCGGTCGCTGTTGGACGCAATAGAGCGTCACCATGCACCGGTGGGGCGGTGGTTCCGTTCAGGTCGCGGACTGGAGTTGCAGCGCCTCGACAGCGACGTGGCCGAACAGGTGATGCTGGAGCTGCAATCGCAAGGGATTTGCTGCCTGCCCATCCACGACAGCTTCATCGTTCCAGCATCGTCAGAGAGCGCCCTCCGCGCTGCCATGATCGATGCATACCAATCGCACCTGAGGATCAGGACTGGGCGGGTGTGCCTACCGGCCATCAGCCGCTCTGGCTCCTTCACACCTGCCCATCCCATTCAGGAGGACATGAAGGACGAGTAACCGTCGGGGCCCCTCAGGGGCACTTCAGGGTATACTGGGCTCCATAAGAAAATGGGCTCGCCGTAGCCAATTAGTCAGGACCATATAAGTCAGGACTATTGGAGAAGAGGCGTTGTTGGCGGTCAGGAAGGAGCGCGCCAGCCTCTCGCTCTGCGCGGCTCGTCCCGGTATGCTCGCGCTACTGCCATGGGAGGCGATATGTCAGTTCCACAACGCATCAATGATTTCATCACATCGCATCGGCCCAAGCCCGTATGCAACAAGTGCATCGCTGATGGCATCGGGCTGATCAACGCGGGCGCACATCCGGCGCAGGTCACGGGCGCGTTGGCTACCACCAGCGACTTCACCCAAGAGATGGGTACATGCAGTCTGTGCAAAGCCACGAAGAAGGTGATCGCTCGAACCTGAGCCGCCCAGCGACGGGGCGGCTGGTTTCACCTGCCATGGCGGGAACGAGAAGCCGCAACATTCCGTGACAGCCCTTCCGAATCCGAGTTCGGTTTAGATTTTGCTCAGATTTTCGTAGCCGCATAGCACCGTCGCGCGTGCAGCAGTCCCCCCCGGTGGGGGGTCATCAGTATACAACTGTTGATTGGATCGGAGGGCTTTTGCCGGGATGCGCAGGCGCGCGCGCTCCCAAGGACAAATCATGCCACGAACGCCGCTGGCACGTGCGTGGCCGTATAGACCCAGCATTTCCCTGCCAACTGCATCCGTGGGCTACGCCGGTTCTGCATCAACGATGTAAGTTGACGGGACCCGATCGGGCACCAACACTTCATAATTCATAACTTGGTTGATGCGCCTTCTCATGTCTGCATCGCAATCATTCCATGTGCCCCGCATGACCTGAACAAACACCTCGTGATCCATCTTTCCCACCGCATATTTTGCCTTGTATTGTTTCGTGCCGCGATGGTTGGCGCGTCCCAAAGCAATCTTGACGCCGGATATAAGTAATACCCCGGGATCGATATGAAGAACAATGGTACGTCGAGGTGGCCATGAGTCATGTTTTGGCATCACCACGTGCTTGGTGAAGCCGACAAAGGCGTATGACCAAAGGCCGTGTTTATTATCCAGATGCCGCGTGAGGCCATTGCCGCCCGCGTTTGTCGGAGCGATGCCCTCTGCCTCGGCAGCGGCCTTTGATAATAGGCCGTATTTGACAATAGATGACAAATTAGATGCATCGGTCTGATGCAGTAGCGGACGGCGGACCTCATATTTCAGATACTGACAGAGGCTGAGGAGGTCGGCGGCATATTGTGACATTGATCGCAGGTCAGCCAAAAAAAGGGCCAGATCAAACAGATATGTTAAGTGGGACCCACCATGTGTTCCTCGCCCAATAGGGTATACTCCAATGGAACGTTCTCTGCCGCCCCGCCCTTCGTCCCAATAGGGTTGACTTGGGTATTTTGGACACCTACTGAGAAGGCTCTAGACCTTATTGGGACACATGTATGACCACCAAGATATACGGCTATGCACGCGTCAGCTCTGACGATCAGGATTGCTCCATCCAAGAGGCGTCCCTACTCGCCGCTGGCTGCGACATCGTCAGAGCCGAGCACAAGAGCGGGACGACCACCAAGGGGCGCGCGGAGTTGGAGACGTTGCTCGACTTCATTCGTGCGGGCGACACTCTGATGGTAACTCGGGTGGATCGGCTGGCAAGATCGGTTGGCGACCTCGAACGCATCGTTGCTTCCCTGAAGGAGCGAGGCGCTTTCCTGAGAGCAACGGAACAGCCCATCGACACCTCAACCCCTGCGGGTGTTGCCTTCCTGCAGATGCTGGCGGTCTTCGCTCAGTTCGAAACGGCCATTCGGCGAGAGCGTCAGATGGAAGGTATTGCTAGAGCCAAATCTGCGGGCGTCTATAAGGGGCGGAAGCCGTCGGTACCGGTCGAGGAAGTCCGACGTCTGAAAGCAGAGGGCGTGTCTCCCTCCGAGATCGCAAGAATGCTCAAGATTGGACGAGGTAGCGTTTATCGGGCATTGGGAGCGCCCCAATAAATCCAGCGTTTTGCTGGTGAGCCCTGCTTTTTTCATGGAGCGCGAACAATGGATTTTACACCCGACCAGCTCGGTCAAGCCCTTGAGGCTGCGAACTCGACACCTGAGTTTGTAGGCGAAACATTGGCAGACTTTACGCGGAAGTTGATGGGTGCCTCGGTATCGAGTTCGCCACACTGCCAAACCTCTGAGGCAACGACGCTCCTGTTGACGGCGTTGCGCCACATGAAGGACTTTGATGGCTCAACGCTTCGCAAAGCGATGCAGATCGCCGAGGAGAGCTTGAGGGTTGAAGAGGCAAATGACCCTCTTGTTCAGGTGGCGCAAACGGGAACCAGATATCTGATTGCCCGATCAAGCACAGATGCATTCAGCAGCGCTCGATCATCCAAAGCACGTTCGGCACTGAGGGAGAGCGTTCATTGGGCAGTTAAAGGGTAGCAACGGTAGACTCTCTCGCGGCTACCATTGACCATCTTCTTAGCACCATACTCGGCGATCAGTTGGCAGGGTGCGGCAAGTTCAGATCGGGGTAGGCAATGATGGCGATGATATCTGCCTTCTGCTGCAGCGTCACGCCATCGGCGTTGTAACGACCGTACGTGAACCCCTTCTCATGCCCGAACACCTGCGCCCACTCGTTCTCGCGGACCTGAGCCCGCTCCATCTGTCGAGTGACGTTTTTGCGGAAGGAGTGGAAAACTTTGCGCCGGTCGGTGAAGCCCCGCGCCGTCTTGAACCGGGAGAACTCCCGCCCCGCGTCCGCTCCTGCCTTTTTCCCTGGCCCCTCCGGATTGAAGCTAGGCCATACTCGAGCATCGGCAGCACCGCGCGGGCGATTCAGCAGCCATGATAGCTCAGGATGAATGGGCACCTGTCGATTCCCTGCTGGCGTCTTGGCATCTGCCACTTGAAAGAAATCGACGCCGTCAGCCTTGCGCACCTGCCCCCACGTAAGTGATGCGATCTCGTCCAATCTCATCCCTGTGAACAGCCCGACGATCATCAGCTCCGTCAAGTCCGTGCGCTTCGGTGGTGGCGAGAACAGCTGCTGCAGTTCGTCGGTCTCCCATGCGCGATAGTCGGCGACATTCACGCCGACACGGAGCTTCCGGTGGAAGCCGGTGAACGGGTTGCGCCCCTCGCAATGGTCACGATCCGCCGCCCACTCCCACAGTGACTTGAGAGTTGCCGCGTGACGGTTCAGTGTGGCATCCGATGGGCCTGTTTCTGCGCCGCCGAACTTTGCGAGCAGTTCAGACCAACTCATCTTTTTGGCGCTCGGAGACCGTCCCCACGACGGGTCGAGTGAACGTAGCGCATCCATAAATGCTGCAGCATCGGGCTTGCGGACCTCGCGGATAGGACGCTTGCCCCAGAACCCTCCGAAGAGGCCGAACGTCGCCAGCTTTTGCTGCTCTGTATTGGATTCCTTTAGGCCTCCCTGCCGCCTCCACAGGGCCATGTAGGATTCCGCAAGCTCGCCGAATGTCAGTTCCAGCTCCCGCCGGGGCGCTGGGCGCTGCCCCTGCCGTTCACTGGCGGCGTCTTGTAAGGCGGCAACGCGGATCGCCTGAACTTCGGTCATGTCAGCTGGGCCAACCTCGTCCGCAATCTTGTCCAGTTCAAAGTCGATTCCCAGCAGGACGGGGTCGTCGTTCTGCCCGCCATGGACCTGCAGCTTGCCCTCCCCTGCATCCTCCCGAGTGCGCCGATATGTTTCCCGCAGGCAAGCAAGCGTGGGGCTGTCGTGATCGGAACCCTCCGCCCACTCCGCGCGGAGCTTCGCTTCCCATGCGTCTGCTTCGGCTTTCGCGGTGCGCTTATCAGCGGTAGCAATAGTCAGATAGACGTGGGTACGCCCGTCATTGTCCGCTTCCCTGTGCTTCGGGATGCGAACCTTTGCTTCCCATCGGTTATGCCGTCGTTTGAGTGCCGCCACAGTGTCCTCCCAGCCCCCTGTGGGGCAGCTTTGTGGGGCAGGTCTGTGGGGTAAAAGCCTATACTATGCAAGGGTTTGGCGGATTTCTCCGGCGAATAGATGCTTCCGGGGAAACTCCTGCCGCCCCAGCCAGTTTCGGTCATGGCTTTATGTGACGCGGTCTTGGCTGTGCATGCGCTGGCGCATGTCCGCCCCTCGCCAGCGGCGCGGCATCGGGCAGGGCTGGGTGGATCAGGTCTCCTGATAGCCTTTGCGCGTCTTTTCCAGCGTGAGTTTCACGGCTTCGCGCCTGGCCCGCTCTTCGCTGTCGAACGTCTTGATCACCCGCTGCCCGTTCGTGCCGATCCGTCCATATTCGACGATGAGGTCGCAGCCCTGCACCCCTACCCGCCAGAATTTGCTGGAGGTGCCTTCGACGAAGCGGAACTCGGTCATGCCCGGCACCGGCTGCGGGGCAGCGGGCGGGGTTGGGCTGGTCGGGGGGCTGCTGCCCTCCGGCCGGTCCGCAACCGGCGTCGGTGTGGGGGCGGGGTCGGGGGCGGAGGCTTGCGGTCGGGCCGCTGCTGGTGGCGGCGCTGGTTGGGCGGTGTCCGGCAGGGTCACGCCGACAAAGGGATCGCTGTCGGCCAGATCCCAGCTCGAGCGGGCCAGCTCGGCTTCGATCCGCTCGATCATCGCGCCGGGGGAGCGATGCCAGGATGCGACCGGCAGATCGATGACGCGCCAGCCGAAGCTGCGCAGTATGCCGGGGCGGAAGACGAAACGCTCCTCGACCGAGCACTCTTCGCGGGCCGTGCGATCCAGCAATATGCCCAGCGCATAGCCGGTGCCATCGGCGTTCACCACGGCAAGGTCGCAGCGGAAGCTGGCACCGCCGACATGCTCGTGCACGCTGTGGCCGCGCGCGCGCAGGGCAGCGGCAATGGCGGCGCGGACGGGGTCGGCCGGCAGGTCGGCGCCGAACGTCGCGCTCGCGTCGGGGTTGAGCGTGCTCAATATCGACTGCGCATGGTCGTGCGCGCCGTTGGATTGCGCCTCGGCAAAGGCGAGAAAGCTGCGCAGTGCTCGCGCGCCATCATTGTGGACATTGGTGATCGCCTCTGGCGCGATGGTGGTGACGATCGCCATGTGGCGCCGCGCCCGGCTGAAGATCACGTTGAGGCGCTTTTCGCCGCCACGCTGGTTGATCGGACCGAAATTCATGGCCATGCGGCCATCGCGGCCTGGCGCGTAGCAGACGCTCATCAGGATGATGTCGCGCTCGTCGCCCTGCACATTTTCCAGATTCTTGACGAACAGGCCATTGAACTGGCCATCGTCCTCGCGCGCATATTCGTTCTCGAGCGCCGCGGCGAAGGCCTTGTCGTCGGCCGCCAGACGGTCCAGAGCGGCCTCGATCTCGCTTTGCTGGGCCTCGGAGAAGGCGACGATGCCGATGCTTTCGCCGGTCTGCCGGGTGAGCAGTTCGCGCACCAGTCCGGCAATGTAGCGCGCCTCCGGGCCATTGACCCGGTTCTCGTAGAGACCGTCGGCGATGCGATGCGTCGAAATCGGCATCGCCAGCAACCGGTCGGCCCCGGCGCGCCAATGGCCTTCGTCGCCTGACTCGACAACCGCCGGCTGCTCGCCGGCCAGGCGCAGGCTGCGGTCGGGGATGGTGACCAGCCGTCCGCCATAGAAAGCGGCGTTGGAAAAGCTGATCAGCGCCTCGAACCGGCTGCGATAGTGCCAGGCGAGCAGGGTCGCCGGCAGGTTGCGCGCGGCCTGGTTGAGCAGGCTGTCGGCGTCGAGCAGGATCGCAATGCGTTCGCCATCCTCCTCGGCAACGACCTGCATGTCGTCTTCGTCGAGCGCGGTCGAGAAGAAGCTGGTCGGTGGCAATTGCATCTCGTCGCCGACGATGATGACCTGGGCGGACCGGCACAGCGCGGGGACGGCCTCCTCGACCGGAATCTGGCTGGCTTCGTCGAAGATGACGACATCGAACAGGTCGGGCCGCAAGGGCAGCGTGTCGGAGACCGACAGCGGGCTCATCAGCCAGATCGGCTTGAGATCGTTGACCACCGCCCCCGGATCGCCGCTCGCCAGATCGCGGATCGAGCGATAGCGCATGGTCTTGCCGAACTCATGCTCCAGCTCGCGCCGCCCGGTGGCATAGATTTTCTTGAAGGCGCGCCCGGCCGAATCGAGCTGCGTGACCGATTGCTCCGACAGTTTGACATGGTCGCGGAACTGGCGGTGCAGGGTGGCCTGGATGGCGTCGGCATTCTCGTCGCGCAGCCGGTCGCGTGCGGCCGCCGCACGGCGCGACGCGGCGATCAGCCGTTCGACATCGAACCGCCGAATGTCGGGTCGCTCCCGCTCCAGCCGGGCAATGGCTTCGTCCACCACCAGCGCCTCGATCGCGGCGAGCGGCATCGGCAGGAAGCGCAGCGCCAGCGAGACGCCGGGGTCGGACTGGTGGACCTCGCCCAGCGAGGGCAGCAGGTCGGGCAGATCGTCCAACGCCTCGCGCATGTCCCGCAGACGCTCGCCGATGGCATCGAAGCTCAGCTGGTCGGGGCTTTCCAGCACATCGGCGAGGCACTGCTGCAACTGCCGAAGGACATCGGCATGCTGGGCTTCGCCTGCCAGAAACTCCCGGACCCGGTCGGTCTGGCGGGCCTTTTCGATCAGCAGGCGCCGCGCCGCGTCGAGATGGGTGACGCCCGAAAGCGCGCTGCGCAGCGCCATCAGCCCGGGCAGATCGCCGGAGTGCAGGCGCGCGCCAAGGGCCGCCTGCGCGCCGGCCAGGTCGGCTGCGGCCGCCTGTTGGGCGGCGAGCCATTCCAGCACCGTCGCAACGCGCGGCTTCACGGCATGCGCGGCAAAGTCATAGCGGGCATCGATGGTCTTGCGCAGCGCGCGCCACGGGCCGCTGAGCCAGCGGAAGAACGACCCTTCCTTGGCCTGCGCCAGCGCGAGCGCGGCCTGCGTGTCGCCCGGGTCCAGCGGGTCGCGCCAATTGGCGGCATCCCTGGCAGCGGCCTGGTGCCGCTCCTCGAGGCGCGCGATCAGGGCGAAATCGGACTGCAAGCGGTCGGATGCCGCCGATGCCGGATCGAGCAGGTCGAGCGACCGGCCGAGGCCGGTGTCGCCAAGCTGCTTGGCCAGCGTCGAGACGGCTATCCCGCTGTCCAGTGTCGCGCTGGCGTCGATCACGGCGCTGGCGCCGTCGAGCCAGCGGTCGAGCCGCTGCATCAGCGCCTCGGCTTGGTCGATCATCGCCGCGACCCGCGCATAGGGGCGCTCGTCGGCCATGGTCGCAGCATTGATCAGCGCGAACGGGTGTGCGCCGAGGCTGTCGAGGCCGGACAGATCCTTTATCTGCCTGAAGCAGCGTTCGGCCGCGCTTCGAGACGCGTCCCATGCCGGCAGTCCCGGCAGGCGTTCACGCAATGCGTGGCCGATACCGCCGGGCGGTGGCGGCAATTGCGCGGCGCGGCGCACCAGCGCGCGCAGGCTCGCGCCGCCGCTGTCGTCACCGACCGCGGCGTCATATTGGGCAATCGCGCCGATATGCTGCTCGAGCGCGCTGACCGTCCGCTCGCGCAGCTTGCGCTTTGCATCCAGTCCGTCGGCGGTCTTGCCCCAGCGCTCATAATGGCCCTTGAGTTCGCCGATGAACGCCTTCTTGTCCTCCTGGCTGTCATGGATGATGCAGGCGAGGCTATCGAGGCCGGCCTGGCCCAGCCGATGGAACACCACGTCGAGCGCGGCGCGCTTTTCGCAGACGAACAGCACCCTCTTCCCGCGGCCGGCATAGTCGGCGATGAGATTGGTGATGGTCTGCGATTTTCCGGTACCCGGCGGGCCCTGGATGATGAAGCTGCGACCGGTGCGGCCGAGCGCGACCGCCGCATCCTGGGTGGCGTCGGCGGGAACGACGTTCCATTGTTCGACGACCGGCAGCGCGGGTGGGACCTCTTGAACAAACGGACGCGGCTCGATGGAGAAGACCTGGTCGAACCCCGGCAGCGCCTCTGGGCGCTCGATCAGCTCGGAATAGTCGCGGACCAGCGACATCTTTTTGTAGTTGAGATTGGCGAGCGTGACCTGGGTCAGGTCGAATTCCCACGCAAATTTGTGCCCTTCGCTGCCGCCCTTGGCATAAGCGAGTGCCTCGGTCTCGGCGACCGCATGGTCGGCACGCGGGCGCAGCGATCCGCCTGAGGCAATCCGTTGCGGCAACGGCGAAGGCTTCACGAATTTTTCGAACAGGGCATGGCCGAGCGGTCGATAATCGTCGCGCGCATAGCTGAAGTCGGTCTTGGTGCTGACGGTTTCCCGGCCGATATTGCGGCGCTTGTTGAAGCGGTTGACGCGTTGCACCGCCTTGCGGTGGATCAGCTGGATTTGCGGGCGCTCCTGCAGGTCGAGCCGGACGCCGGGCTCGCTCGCGTGGATCTGCCGCATGATATCGGCATGGATGTCGGCCAGCCGCACTTTGGTCAGGTCGACCTCGTCGGGCAGCTCGATCGCGTAGAGCTGGCGCAGCATGTGGCGCAGCGCCGGGTTGAACTCGGCCATCGGTTCGGGGCAGCGCGCGACATAGTGATCGCGCACGCCCTTGGTCTTGCCGACCTCCACCGGTAGCCACAGCAGCGGCGAGGAGATGCGCTCGTTGGGCGCTTCCTTGAGATTGTGCCAGTGCAGGAAGGCGACCACCAGCCTGAGATGGCTGAAGCCATATTCGGCCCGGTCGCGGCGGGTTTCCTGGATCAGCCGGTCGAACGCGCTCGGCAGATGCGGTTGATCCTCGAAGCGGAGCCACTGGTTGAGCGGCACCGACCGCCCGGACAGCACATCCTCGACGAACTTGCCTTTCCAGGTGCACAGCTGATCGGCCCGGACCGATTCGATGCGCATGACGATCGGCATGCTCGCTTCGGTCAGGTTCACGCTCGATTGGGTCGGGCGGAAATGGATCAGCTTGTTGCGGCGCGACAGGTCGAACAAGCGGTCGCGCAGATGCGCCAGCACGGCGCCGCGCCGACCCGCCGTGCCTTGCGATGCGGCGAGCACTTTCTCCACGTCGAGCGCCACCGGCTGATCGCGGTAGGTTTCGAGCCGACGCGCGAGGTCGGCAAGGTCGGTGGCGCGCTCGTGCCGGTTGAGCGCGGTGGCCTCGAGGATGATCGACGCGAGCACCGGGTGCAGCCGCGGCGCGATCGCGAACAGGTTCGAGCGGTGGAAGGCAAAGCGTTCGATATGGGCCGGGTCGGCCGGATCGAGCCCGCACGCGAGGCACGCCATGACCATGCCGATCTGGAAGACGTCGGTGATCTCGTCATGATGCCCGAGCTCGATTTCCCAGCTGCGCAAATCGGGCAGATAGACAGGCTTGGTGATGACCGTCGCTTCGCCGTCTTCGGCGCTCAGCGTTTCGACCTTGGTCCCCAGCTCTTCCTCGCTGGTCACCCGATATTCGCCGACCACCTTGAGCGCGGTCGAGACCTTGGGCTGCACGCGGTCGATGGCGGCGAGGTTGCTGGACGGCGCCTTGCCGGCCGGGTCGACCAGTTCGAGCTGGCCATCGGCCCGTTCGCGGACCGAGCCGAGGGTGAGCGCCGCGACTTTGCCCTGGGCGTGCAAGGCGGCAACCTCCCGCATCAGCCCGATCATCAGATGGATGATGTCCTCGGGGGGCAAGACATGCGCGAGCGTGGCCAGCACCTCCCTCAGGCTGCGGGGTGCTGCGATGTCGTCGGTCGCGACCGGAGTGTGCGGGGGGTGCTCCGACATCGTTCAGGCCGCCTTCGCTGCACGTTTGATCAGGGTATCGATTCTGCCCTTGGTCCATTTGAGATCGCGCTTGAGCGCGGCCTTCAGCCGGTCCTCGGCGCCCATCGCCTGCGCCACCTGCGCGACCATCGGCATAATGCCGTCGGTCAGATCCGGGTCGGCCATGGCGCAATCGAACATCAGGGCGATGAAATAGTCGCGCGTCGCATCGTCGATCTTCTCCGGTCCGATGCTGTCGAGATCGAATTTCTCCGCAGCGGGCGCGAAGTCGGGGAAATAGCGCCGCACCTGCGTCAGCACCGGACTGTCGGGGTCTCCGTCCGCGGCAATGAAATGCCCCAGGAAGGCGCGGGTCGTCTCAGTCAATGCCCGCTGGCGCAGCAGGTCCAGCGCTTCGATCGACAGTGGGCCGTGCAGGCGCTGTCCTATCCAGTCTTCGACTGAATCGGAGCCTTGCCACCATAATTCGAGCGCGCGCGCCCGCAAAAAGGATTCGGGGTGCGAATAGCCGGCGGACTTGGTCGGGCTCGATTCCAGTTCGAATGCCTGGCGCAGATAGGCCGCCGGGTCGACCGCGCTGAGGCCGGTCATCACCTTGACCAGCATCGATACCGCCGGTGCCAGATCGCCGACCGCGAGCGCCGCGCCGCGATCCGCGTACAATTCGGTGTGCAGGCTCAGCAGGCGGGCGGTTTCGCGATGCGATGGCGTTGCGTCCGGAAAGGACAAGGCGAGATCGAGGATCCGGCTGGCGACATAATGATCCCCGCCATCGGACGACCATAATTTATAATGCGCGAGCTCATGACCCAACAGGGCCAGCAATTCATCGTCGGTCAGCCGTTCGAGTGTCGGGCCCGAAAAGACCAGATGCACCTCCCCCGGAACATAATAGAGCGCTGCGTTCATCGCGCCGTCATGGGCCTGGTACAGCGTCGCTGGTGCCTCGATCCCCAGCCGCTCCATCGCCTTTGCGCAGGCCGCGAACACCGCCGGGTGGCTAGCGGCTTCAAGCCGGTATGTCTGGCGCAGCATGGCGTCGCGAATCTCTTCGGATTGCTGGACATGGATGTTGGCGGACGTCGCCCAGTCCCAAACCTGCGGCTCTTCCTGCTTCAGATAGTCGGCCAGATCCTTATGGTATCTTGGCGGTTCCAGATCGCGCTGCACTGCCAGACTTGCCGATTCCATGGTGACCCCAGACAAACGCAATTTCTTGATGAATAATTCGCATCGAGCCGTCGGCTATAGCTTATAGATAGGCGCTTTCCAGACTACTAATCGATGGGCGCTTTCCAATCTATTTGCCGGTCAGGCGTGCTCGGCGGTGACCTTGGCCCAGTCGAGGCCGAACTTGGGCACCAGCGCCACGTCGGCTTGCAACCGACACAATCGCCTTGTTGAAGGTCACCCGCGTGGCTTCGCGTTCGGCGAAGCGGTCCAGCTCGAAGTCGAAGAAGCAGGCAAGGCACTCGCGTCCCTGTCGCGCCCCAGCAGCCGCAGGATCCGATATTCTTGCTCAAAGACAGGCAGCCCGCTTGGGACGCTGGCCGCCCCCGATGCCGGTCCGCCCTTACGGAACCGGAAGGACCGCCCGGCGGTTCTGGTTTGATCATGGATCGGGCCGGGATGCCGGCTGCTGGTGCGGGAGGAGAGGTGCTGCGTGGCGCGGGATGGTGTCGATTGCCTGATCGTCGGGGGCGGGCCGGCGGGGTTGACGGCGGCGGTGTATCTGGCGCGTTTTCACTTCTCCGTGCTGCTGGTCGATGCCGGCGACGGCCGGGCGCTGTCGATCCCGCGCACCCATAATCATGCGGGCTTTCCCGGTGGGATCAGCGGGCGCGCGCTGATCGGGCGGATGGTCGAGCAGGCGCGCGGTTTCGGCGTGTCGGTGGTGCGGGGGCGGGTCACCCGGATCGAGCAGGCCAGCGGGCGGTTCGCGGCCGAATGGGGCGAGGGCGTGGTTGCGGCGCGCACCGTGCTGCTGGCCACGGGCGTGCGCAACCGGCGGCCGTCGGTGGACGAGGCGCTGCACGATGCGGCGCTGGCCAGCGGGCACATCCGCTACTGCCCGGTCTGCGATGGCTATGAGGTGACCGACCAAGCGGTGGCGGTGATCGGCACGGGCGAGCGCGGCACCAATGAGGCGCTGTTCCTGCGTGGCTTCACGCGCACCGTCACGCTGATCGCCCCCGATGGCGCGCACAGCCTGGACGCACCGCAGCGGGACGCGCTGGCGGAGGCGGCGATCCGGCTTGTCGACGGGCCGTCGCATGTGCGCGCTGTGGAAGGCGGCGCGATACACATCGATACCGCCGAGGGGACGTTGGCGTTCGACACCCTCTATCCGGCGCTGGGATCGGAAGTGCATTCGTCGCTGGCCACGGCGCTGGGTGCGGCGGTCTCGAATGTCGGCTGCATCCAGGTCGACAGCCACCAGCGCACCAGCGTGGCCGGCCTCTATGCGGCGGGCGATGTGGTGGTCGGGCTCGACCAGATCAGCCACGCGATGGGCGAGGGCGGGGTGGCGGCGACGACGATCCGCAACGACCTGGCTGCGGCTGCCCCGCTGCGGCGCGAGGCGCTGGCGCGCTGACGTCTTCCGGCCCGCCGGTCAGATGGCGGCGGCAGCGGTTTTGCCGAACGAGCCGGTCTGGCGGGACCGCGCATAATCGCGGATGCCATCGCGCAGGCGCGGGCCGACCAGACCCGACAGATAGCGCGGGTCGAACATCGCCAGTCGGGCCAGCCGATCGGGATCGATCAGCTTCAGCCGGCGCGCCTTCAGCTCGATCATCCCCGCGCCGCGCAGTTCCTGCAGCACGCGGTTGACGTGGATGGCGGTGAGGCCGCTAATGTCGGCGATGTCGACCTGCGTGAAGGGCATGTCGCACTCCCCGGTGCGCGACAGGCCGACGGCGTCCATGCGGAAATGGATTTCGCAGAACAGCTGCGCCAGCCGCTCGGCGGCGGTGCGTCGGCCGAGCGTGACATGATGTTCTGCCTGCACCGCCGCACCGATGGCGACTTCGCGCGTCAGCCGGTCGAGATAGCCGGGATCGGCCTGCGCGGTGGTGAGCACGTCCGCGCAGGGCAGTTGCACCGCCACGACCTCGTTGGCCGCTTCCACCGGTTGTCCGGCATTGTCTCCGTGCAGCCAATACAGGCCGCAGATATCCCCCGGCAGATAGTAAGAGGTGATCTGTCGCCGCCCGTCAGCGAGGATGCGATAGCGCATCACCCAGCCGCGCAGCAGCAGATACAGGCTGTCCGGCACCAGATTGGCATGCGCCAGTTGCTGGTGCTGGCGGAACCGGACCAGCGCATCGGCCTTGTCCGGCGCATCGCCCGGTTTGTACGCACTTCTCATGGCCAGGATGCACCTTGTCATCGCAGCCCCCACCATGCGGCCATAGGCGACCGCAGCGCTCCATGCATTAACCCATGTTTAGTCGAAGGGTTGCCCCCAGCCGTCGCACCCGCCGGGCTGCGCACCTAACCTGACAGCCTTCAGGCGGCGCAATCGACGCGGGTCTGCGCCACAGCGGCGAGCGGATGGCCGGCATTTGGCCGCTCGCCGTCGACCCAGCGGCGCAGGGCAGCGGCAAGCGGCGCGTGCAGCGTCCGTTCGCTGCCGACGCCGCAGAACAGGCCGTTGGGGCAGTAGCGGTCGTCTTCCCAGCCCAGATGGTTGAGGATCGGATAAAGGCACAGCGCGCGCACATCCGCCCCGGCGGCGTTGGCCTGCTCCACCTGTGCCGCGACATGGAAGAACCAGTCGGCCCGGCCCGCGCCCTCGCAGCCGGTTTCGGCCAGAAACAGCGGTCTGGCGTAGCGCTGCTGCGCGGCGACCAGCAGCGGGGCAAGCGCGTGCGGCCGATCGGGCAGGGCGCGCGAGGGGTGCATCCACTGGCTGTGCGGATAATGATTGACGCCGACGACATCGACCAGCGCCTCGTGTCCGCCGAGATAGGGGGCGGCGCGGCCGAGGATGATATCGAGCGCCTGGAACTGGGCCTCATGCGCCGCGGCAGCCCCCGCGGCATGCTCCTCCTGCTCGGGGATGACGGCGATCAGCGGTTCGGCGGTCATGATCGGCAGGGCAGGCGCCGCGCTGCGGATCGCCTTGGCAGCGGCGATGAAGGCGGCGCACAGGCCGCGCTTCATCTCGTCGCCCTGTCCGTTGAGGCAGGGGTGCATGAAGCCTTCGTCGCCCGCCGCCCAGGCTAAAAAGCTGATTTCGTTGATCGGTACCACTGCCGCGTCCGGCCCCATCCGTTCGGCGGCGCGCACGGCCAGCTCGGCGAAGCGTTCGACGAAACCGCGCTGCAGCGGGTGCGTCCAGTCGGGCCAGCCGAAGTGCAGCAGATCCCACATCACGCGGACGCCGGCGACGTGGGCAGCGTCGACCATCCGGTCGAAATCGTCCCAGTCATAGCAGCCGGGCAGGCGCTCGATGCGGTGCCACACCAGCCCGTCGCGCACCGAGGCCATGCCGTGCCGGTGGACCAGCCGGAAATCCTCGAGCGCAAGGCGGTGGTGGCGTGTCGCGGCCTGGACGTCGAGCCGGATGCCGTCGCGCCGCCGGTAACTGGTGCATTCGAAACCGGCCATTACCGGGCTGTCGAACCAGTCTGCGGCGGCGGCGCCATCGGCGCTTTCGCGCGTCAGGGTTTCGCGTGTCAGGGTCATGCGGCGGCCACGCTGAGCCGGATCGGCTGGTCGAGCTCCAGACGGCGGAAGGTGGCAAGCGCCTGCCCGACGATCTGGTCCATGTTATAGTAGCGGTAGGTGGCGAGGCGGCCGACGAAGATGGTGTCGTTCGCGCGGGCCAGCGCCTCGTAGCGCTTGTAGAGCGCCTGCGTTTCGGGGCGCGGGATGGGGTAATAGGGGTCGCCTTGGGCCATCGGATATTCGCGCACGATGCTGGTCTGCGCATTGGCATCGCCGGTCATGTGGCGGAACTCGCTGATGCGGGTGTAGGGCACATCCTCCGACGGATAATTGACCGTGCCGACCGGCTGGTAGCTGGGCGTGGCGACAATCTGATGCTCGAAGCGCAGCGAGCGGTAGGGCAGCTTGCCGAACCGGTGGTCGAAATATTCGTCGACCGGGCCGGTCCACACCATCCGGTCCCAGGTGACGCCGGCAAGGTCGCGGTAATCGGTGCCGGTGCGCACCTCGATCAGCGGCGAGGCCAGCATCTTTTCGAACATGGCGGTATAGCCCTCGGCCGGCATCGCCTGAAATGTGTCGGTGAAATAGCGGTCGTCGGTGTTGCTGCGGGTCGGCACGCGCGCCGTCACCGACTTGTCGAGCTCGCTGGGGTCGAGCGCCCATTGCTTGCGGGTATAGCCGCGGAAGAAGAGCTCGTAGAGTTCCCGCCCGACGCGGCCGACCACGACATCCTCCGATGTGCGCACTTCGTCGACCGGTTCGGCACGGCTGGCGAAAAAGGCTTCGACCGCATCGTCGCTGTCGAGCGACAGGCCGTAGAGGCTGTTGATGGTGGTGCGGTTGATCGGGATCGGCACCAGCTGCCCGCGCACGTCGCCCAGCACCCGGTGCTCATAGGGGCGCCAGTCGGTGAACTGCGACAGATAATCGACGATGTCGACGCTGTTGGTGTGGAAGATGTGCGGGCCGTAGCGGTGAATCAGATTGCCGGCGGCGTCGCGCTCGTCATAGGCATTGCCGCCGATGTGATCGCGCTTGTCGATCAACAGCACGCGCTTGCCCGCCTGGCTGGCGAGCCGTTCGGCCATCACCGCGCCGGCGAAACCCGCGCCGACGATCAGCACGTCATAATGGCGCGCGGGCTGGCGCGCCTTGCGGGCGGCGACGGTGTCGATGTGCTTCTGCATCGCCGACTGGGTAATGTCCCATGACAGCGACGCCAGTGCACGGTCGACGGCCGGCAGCCAGCGCTCCGGCGTGCGCGACAGGGCAAGCGCGCGGTCGCACGCTTCGGCAAAGGTTTCCGCGCCGCCGGCGATCTCGACGCCGTTGAGATCGCCATAATGGCGTTCGACATCGACGATCGCGGTCGACACCACCGGCTTGCCGCCCGCGAGATATTCCGGGGTCTTGGTCGGCGAGATGAAGCGGGTCGATTCGTTGAGCGCGAACGGCATCAGCGCGACGTCCCAGCGACCCAGCGAGAGCGGCAGATCGGCATAGGCCTGGCCGCCGGGGTAGGCGATATTGGCGCGCCGGGGCAGGTCGGCAGGGTCGATCTTGACCACCGGGCCGATGAATTCGAAGCGATAGTCGGGCCGCGCATCGGCGAGCGCTGCGACCAGATCGAGGTCGAGCCGCTCGTCGATCACGCCATAGAAGCCGAACAGCGGCGGACCATCGGCGCGCGCGACGCTGCGGGCACGCTCGAAATGGGCGCGGTCGACGCTCGATGGGAAGGGGTGGATATTGCCGTGCTGGGCGCGCTTGGCCTCATAGAGGCTGTAGCCGCCGGTGAAGACGACATCGGCCAGCTTGAGCAGCTCGGCCTCGAGTGCGGGCAGTTCGGCGGGCGCGAAGCGGAAGGCCGACAGCTCGTCCATGCAATCGAACACGGTGACAGCGGAGGCGATGCCGCGCGCCAGCGGCTGCATCATCGGCGTATAGAACCAGCGTACTGCGACTTCCCCGCCGCGCTCGGCGATCATCTCCTCGAGCATGCCGGCGGTCAGCCGCTGCCGCTCCGCCGCGTCGAGCCCGCGCGGCAGGCGCGGGGTCGCGACGATGACTCCGCTGCTGTCGTGCATCACATCGAGCATCGGCGCGCCGGGCTGCTCGGTCGCCTCTTCCCAGAAGATCACGGTGTAGCGTTCCGCAAAACGCGTCATCAGATGCTGCGGGCGCTGCAGCACGAATTGCCAGCGCAGGTGGGACAGGCACAGCAGCACGGGCTTGCGCCTGGCGTCGATGGCGGGCGCGGCGGTCTGATCGGCGACTGGCGCGCCGTTGGCAGGATTGAAGGTCATGGATGAGCTTTCGGAAAAAAGGTCCGCGCGCGACGGACGAGCGGAGACATGGGGAACAAGTTAAGGCCCGACGCGGTCCGCTAACTCGGCGCGGTCATCATCTTGGGGGGCGGCAATGTGCCCGCCTCTGCCATCGCCATCAGCTCGGTCTTGCGCGCCAGCAGACTTTCACCCAGCGCATCGAGATCGACATCGTCCTTGCGCACCTGCGCGAACATGCTGTCGCGCTGACGTTCTTCTTCGCGGACATGATGCTCGATCATCTCCTTGAGCACCGTCACCTTCGCATCGTAGAATGTGTCGGACGGCGCACCGTTCAGAAGATCGAGAATGATCTGCTTGGCGCCGTCATGCTCGACATAGGCTTCCTTGAGCAGATCCTCTTCGACGGCATCGGCGACGGCGGGATAGAAGATTTCCTCCTCGATCATCGCGTGCACGGTGAGCTCGTCGCAGATCTGGCGGACGATTTTGCTTTTCTGGGCCGAGGACCGGGCCGATTCGAACTTTTCGAACAGCTCCTCCACCGTGCGGTGGTCTGCGGCGAGTAACTGGATTGCATTCTTGTCAGCCATCGCAGAGCAACTCCTTCAGGCTGTTCAAGTCATGAGCATCGGGCCGGGTTCCCTGCGGGTAACCCAGGTTAGTGGGAAAATAAGCCGGTCGGCGCCAACAGGAGCAACGCCGCGAACCGGCCCTTCGCTACGCGGTTGCCGGATTTTCGGGCTGGTCGGGCAGGGGCCGCGGCGGCTGAGCCGCCGCCTCAGAACCGCCCGCAGTCGTGGGTCGGCTCGGCGGCGGCGAGCGCGCCGAGCGGGTCGTCCTTCCAGAAATCGACGATGTGCGCCCAAGCCTCCTCGGCGGTTTCGACGAAGTGGAACAGGTCCAAGTCACGGCGGCTGATCACGCCTTCGTCGGCCAGCGCGTCGAAATCGACGACGCGGTTCCAGAAGTTCTTGCCGAACAACAGGATCGGCATCGCCTTCATCTTGCCGGTCTGGATCAGGGTGAGCAGCTCGAAGGTCTCGTCGAAAGTGCCGAAGCCGCCGGGGAAGACGCAGACGGCGCGCGCGCGCAGCAGGAAATGCATCTTCCTGAGCGCGAAATAGTGGAACTGGAAGCTGAGTTCCGGCGTCACATAGATGTTGGGCGCCTGCTCATGCGGCAGCACGATGTTGAGCCCGACCGAGGTTTCGCCGCATTCATGCGCGCCGCGGTTGGCGGCTTCCATGATCGAGGGGCCGCCGCCCGAGCAGACGACGAAATGGCGCTTGCCGGCCTCGTCGCGCGGCACCGCGCTGGCGCGCGCGGCGAGCCGCATCGCCTCGGTATAATAGGGCGCCTTGGCGACGAGATTTTCGGCGATGCGCTGTTCTTCGGGGGTCTTGGCGGCGTCGAGCAGCGCTTGCGCATGATCGGGGCTCGGGATGCGCGCCGAGCCATAGACCACCAGCATCGAGGCGATCTGCGCTTCGTCGAGCAGCAGTTCTGGCTTCAGCAGTTCGAGCTGGAAGCGCACCGGGCGCAGATCCTCGCGCAGCAGGAATTCGGTATCCTGAAAGGCGAGGCGATAGGCGGGGCTGTCGGTCTGGGGGGTGGAGAGGTTCTGCGTGGCAAAACGGGCGTCTTCGCGCGCCTTGTGAAAGCGCGAGCCATTGGGTTTGGTATCGGTCATTGGCGCAGGTCTAGCGGTTTTGGCTTACGGTGCCAAGAAAGGCCGATGCCGGCCCAGTCTTACCGGCAGTAATTCTGCCCGCTCATGTCGAAATGGAAATGGTTGGCGTGCAGGCTGTTGTAATCGGGGCTGAGCACGGTGCCGAAGCGGCGACAGGCGGAGCCGCGGATCAGGCGCAGGAATTGCTTGGCGTCATCGTCGCCATTCCAGCCGCCGAGCACGGTCAGCCGCCGACCGTCGGCGAGGATGAAGGCGGAAATGTCGATGGCATTGGCATAAGCGTGCTGCGACAGCCGCCCGCTCGCCGCACCATTGACGTTGCGGCAATTATAGGTGCCGAAGGTTTCGATGCGCACCACATCCTGCCCATAGACCTGCCGCGCGGCGGGGCGGACGGCGTGGCGCACCCAGGCGACGAAATTGCGCGCCAGCGGGCAGGTCATCGGCCCGAGATTGGTGGTCGGCGTGCCGATATCGTTGAGCGCGAGCGTGCCGCGGGTAATGCAGCCGCCGCCGAAATCCTGGTCGGGCAGCGGGGTGAAGCGCACGTCGGCGCGCTGCAGGTCGGCAAAGCAGCTCTGCGTTTCGGGCGATGGTGCGGCGAGCACCGGGCGCGAGGCAGAGGGACGACTGGTCGATGGCGGGGCTTCCCCGCGACGCTCCGGCGCGCCGAGGCAGGCGCTGAGCGCGAGGGCGGCGGCGAGCGGGGCGGCGAGGCGGAGCATGGCCATAGAGGTAGGCCCGACATGGTAAAGACCGCGTTAACGGTTGGGCCTGCGTGCCCGCAGAAACCCTTCGCCAGACCGATGGCCAAGGGGTTGGCTGGTCGGCGCCGCAACGGCTTTGCTTGACACGGGGCCCGCCAGCGACCAAGGCGGCGCCGGGCCACGCTCCCCCAACGGTGCGCGAGCTCTCTGCAAGGAGAGAATATTGTGACGAACCCGACGCCGACGCGCAAACCCGCGCGTCCTTTCTTTTCTTCCGGTCCCTGCGCCAAGCCGCCGGGCTGGTCCCCCGAAAAACTCAGCACCGAATCGCTTGGCCGCTCGCATCGCGCCAAGATCGGCAAGTCGCGCCTCGCCTATAGCATCGATCTGATGCGCGAAGTGCTGCAGGTGCCCGATACGCACCGCATCGGCATCGTCCCCGGGTCCGATACCGGCGCCTTCGAAATGGCGATGTGGACCATGCTCGGCGTCCGCCCGGTCACCACGCTGGCGTGGGAAAGCTTCGGCGAGGGCTGGGTGACCGACGCGGTCAAGCAACTGAAGCTCGACCCCACCGTGCTGCGCGCCGACTATGGCCAGCTGCCCGATCTTTCCGCCGTCGACTGGACCAACGATGTCCTGTTCACCTGGAACGGTACCACCTCCGGCGTGCGCGTGCCCGATGGCGACTGGATTGCCGACGACCGTCAGGGCCTGAGCTTCGCCGACGCGACCAGCGCGGTGTTCGCTTACGATCTGCCGTGGGACAAGCTCGATGTCACCACCTTCTCTTGGCAGAAGGTGCTGGGCGGCGAGGGCGCGCATGGCGTGCTTATCCTCGGGCCGCGCGCGGTCGAGCGGCTGGAAAGCCATACGCCCGCCTGGCCGCTGCCCAAGGTGTTCCGCCTGACCTCCAAGGGCAAGCTCAGCGAGGGCGTGTTCAAGGGCGAGACCATCAACACGCCGTCGATGCTGGCGGTGGAAGACGTGATCTTCGCGCTCGAATGGGCAAAGTCGCTGGGTGGCCTTGCCGGCCTCAAGGCGCGCTCGGACGCCAATGCCGCAGCGCTCGACGCCATCGTCGCAGAGCGTTCGTGGCTCGGCCACCTCGCCGCCGATCCGGCGACGCGCAGCCGCACCTCGGTCTGCCTGACCGTCGAGGGCGCGGACGAAGCGTTCATCAAAGCCTTCGCCGGTGCGCTCGAAAAGGAAGGCGCGGCCTATGACATCGCAGGGTATCGCGATGCCCCGCCTGGCCTGCGCATCTGGTGCGGCGCCACGGTCGATACCGCGGATGTCGAAGCGCTCGGGCCGTGGCTCGACTGGGCTTATGCCAGTTTGAAGAGCTGACCGTCCAGTTCCCTCTCCCCTTCAGGGGAGAGGGTCAGGGAGAGGGGCAGCCCTTACACAAACCCATCATTCACGGGCCGGAGCGAGACACTGCCCCTCTCCCCGGCCCTCTCCCCTGAAGGGGAGAGGGAGACAAAACATGACCCAACCCAAAGTCCTCATCTCCGACAAGATGGACCCGCGCGCTGCCCAGGTGTTCCGCGAGCGCGGCGTCCAGGTCGATGAAATCACCGGCAAGACCAAGGACGAGTTGATCGCCATCATCGGCGAGTATGACGGCCTCGCCATCCGCTCCGCCACCAAGGCGACCAAGGAAGTGATCGCCGCCGCCCCCCGCCTAAAGGTCATCGGTCGCGCCGGCATCGGCGTCGACAATGTCGATATCCCGGCCGCCTCGGCGCAGGGCGTGGTGGTGATGAACACGCCGTTCGGCAACAGCATCACCACCGCCGAACATGCCATTGCGCTGATGTTCGCGCTGGCCCGCCAGTTGCCCGAAGCCAACGCCCGGACGCAGGACGGCAAATGGCCGAAGAACGACTTCATGGGCGTCGAGCTGACCGGCAAGACGCTGGGCCTGATCGGCGCGGGCAATATCGGCTCGATCGTCGCCGACCGTGCGCTGGGCCTGAAGATGAAGGTCGCCGCCTTCGATCCCTTCCTCTCCGCCGATCGCGCGGTGGCGCTGGGCATCGAAAAGGTCGATCTCGACACGCTGCTGGCGCGCGCCGATTTCATCACGCTGCACACGCCGCTGACCGACCAGACGCGCAACATCCTGTCGGCGGAAAATCTCGCCAAGACCAAGAAGGGCGTGCGCATCATCAACTGCGCGCGCGGCGGCCTGATCGACGAGGCGGCGCTCAAGGCGGCGCTCGACAGCGGCCATGTCGCCGGCGCGGCGCTCGACGTGTTCGCGGTCGAGCCGCCCGCGCCCGACCATCCGCTGTTCGGCACCCCCAATTTCATCTGCACGCCGCATCTGGGCGCGTCGACCAGCGAGGCGCAGGTCAATGTCGCGATCCAGGTGGCCGAGCAGATGGCCGATTATCTGGTCAATGGCGGCATCACCAACGCGCTCAACGTGCCCAGCCTGTCGGCGGAGGAAGCCCCCAAGCTCAAGCCCTATATGGCGCTTGCCGAAAAACTGGGGGCATTGGTCGGCCAGCTCGAGGGCGAGGCGATCACCGGTGTCGCCATCGAGACCGAGGGCGCGGCAGCCCAGCTCAACCCCAAGCCGATCGTCGCGGCGGTGCTGGCCGGGCTGATGGGTGTCTATTCGGCCACCGTCAACATGGTCAACGCGCCCTATCTCGCCAAGGAACGCGGGCTCGACGTGCGCGAAGTGCGCCATGACCGCGAGGGCGATTATGCGACGCTGCTGCGCGTCACCGTCACCACCGCCGACGGTGCCCGCTCGGTCGCCGGCACCATCTTCGGCAAGAGCGAGCCGCGCCTCGTCGAAATCTACGGCATCAAGGTCGAGGCCGATCTGTCGGGCGACATGCTGTTCGTGGTCAATGTCGACGCCCCCGGCTTCATCGGCCGCCTGGGCTCGACGCTGGGCGAAGCCGGCGTCAACATCGGCACCTTCCACCTCGGCCGCCGCGAGGCCGGCAGCGAGGCGGTGCTGCTGCTCTCGGTCGACGGCGCGGTGCCCGAGCCGGTGCTGTGGTCGGTGTGCCGCATCGAAGGCGTGAAGAAGGTCAAGGCGCTGCGGTTCTGACCCAATCAAGCCCCTCCCCTTCAGGGGGGGGGTGGGGTGGGGAGTGCCAGCGCATCTCTATGCCGACAGTCCCCACCCGGCTCCGACTAAGGCCCGGCTACGCCGGACCAAGTCTCACTGCCCCTCCCCTGAAAGGGAGGGGCTCAGAAACCTCGACTTCCCTCCCAACCCTCGCCATAAGCCGCCGCCATGCCCCCCCAGCTCCTCCCCGAAGGTCTGCGTGATCGCCTGCCGCCCGAGGCCGAAGCGGCGAGCGATGTGTGCCGTGCGATGGTCGATGTGCTGCGCAGCCATGGCTATGCGCGCGTCGCGCCGCCAATTGCCGAGTTCCGCGAGACGCTGGCCGGCAATGCGCGTGACACGGCAGCCAGGGATCTGCTGCGTTTTACCGATCCGGTTTCGCGCCGCACGCTTGCCATCCGGCCCGACATCACCCGGCAGATCGGCCGCATCGCCACCTCGCGGCTGGCCGGTCAGCCGCGCCCGCTGCGCCTCTCCTACGCCGGCCAGGTGGTCAAGCTGACCGCATCGAGCCTGTGGCCGGACCGGGAGATGACCCAGGTCGGTGCCGAGCTGATCGGCAGCGACAGCGTCGCCGCGGTCAGCGAGGTTGCCACGCTCGCGGTCGAGGCGCTCGCGGCGGCCGGCGTCACCGGCATCACCGTCGATCTGACGCTGCCCGACCTCGTCGACACGCTCGCTGCCAGCGCCTTCCCGCTGCCGGCGGAGACCATCCCCGCGGTCAAGGCCGAGCTCGATTCGAAGGACGCCGGTGCGCTCGCCGCGCTGGGGGCGGATGCCTATCTGCCGCTGCTCGCCGCCACCGGCCCGTTCGATGCCGCGGTCGCGCGGTTGCAGGCGATCGATGCCGGCGGCGTGCTCGCCAGCCGCATCGCCGCATTGAAGACCATCGCCGCCAGCCTCGCCCCGCATGCGACGGTGACGCTCGATCCGTCCGAACGGCATGGCTTCGAATATCAGAGCTGGATCGGCTTCTCGATCTTCGTCGCCGGCCACGCCGTCACCATCGGCCGCGGCGGCAGTTACAGCATCGCCCATGGCGACGGGCGGTCGGAGCCTGCCGTCGGCTTCTCGCTCTACCCCGATCCGCTGATCGGCGGCGGGCTGGGCGGTGGAGAGCGCGAGCCGCGCCTGTTCCTGCCACTGGGCCATGATCGCGCCGCCGCTGCCGCGCTGCGCGCCGAAGGCTGGGTGACGGTGGCAGCGCTGGATGCGGCCGACGACGCGCAGACGCTTGGCTGCACGCACCGCCTCACCGCCACCGGCGCGACCTGTCTGGCGGGTTAGGGATTGCTCCGGTCGATGTGTATCGGCACGACAGTTCACCCAGCCACGACCGTGCCGGGGTATGGCCGCTACTGCATCCTGCGAAGAAACCCGGCGATGGCATCGCCCTCGGTCGTTCCCGCGCGGCCGGCGTCGCGGTTGACCGACATGTGGCTGGCGCCGGCGATGCCGTGCAGCTCCACGGTGGCGCCGCCGCTGCGCAGTGCTTCGGCAAGGCGGCGCGACTGGTCGGCGGCGTCGGCGCGTTCGGCGACGTGCAGGATCAGCCAGCGGCGGGCATCGCCGCCGCCGGTGTGGGTGATCGGGGAAAGCGCGCGCTGGCGCGCCGGATCATCGGAGAAAGCAGGGCGATAGAAGCGCTCGGCGAGCAGGCGCGCGCCCGCCATCTGGCGCGGCACGTCATAGCCCGCGCCGTCGAGCAGGACGACACCGGCAATCGCCTGCGTCGGCACTCCGGCGGCCGCCAGATAGCGTTCGTCGGTGGCGACCAGCGCGGCGAGATGCGCGCCGGCGCTGTGCCCCATCAACACGATCCGGTCGGGATCATGGCCGAGCTGCGCGGCATCGCGCCGCAGCATGGCGATGGCGGCGGCGATGTCGGCCGCCTGGTCGGCCGGAGTGACATCGGGGACAAGGCGATAGTTGGTCGAGGCAAAGGCATAGCCGAGGCCGCCGTAATAGGCCGGCTTGTCCCCGGCCCCCTGCCGCTTGTCGCCGATCGACCAGCCGCCGCCGTGGATGAACAGCACCAGCGGCGGCGGGGCGGCGCCGTCGGCCGGGCGCGCGGCGGGCCAGTAATCGAGCCGCTGGCGGGCGTCGCTGCCGAAGGAAAGCTCGCTGCCGCCGCTCGCCGGGCGCGCCCGCTCGCCGCCCCGCGCCGCTTCCCCGCCGCCACGGGAGAGGGCGCGTTCGACGATGGCGGCGCGGCAGTCCTCGGACAGCTCGGCGATGCGGTTGCGCACGCAGGCGCTGATCGCGTCCCGCCCGCCTGCGCCGCGGCACAGCGCCATCACCTCGCGCCGGCAGTCGGCGGGCAGGCGCTGCCGTTCCTGCGCCGCCGCAAGGCCGCTCGCCAGCAGCGCGGCACAGAGGGACAGCATGATCGGATGGCGCATCGCATTCTCCTGTGGCCCGGCCAACAATCAGCATGCTTTGCCATAGACGCATGCTCTTGCGGGCAGTAACGCGCCATGCGGCCCTGCCCTTCGCGGCGGGCGGTCAAGGACAGCAGGAATTGCAATGGCCAATGTAGCAGTGATCGGCGCGCAATGGGGCGACGAGGGCAAGGGCAAGATCGTCGACTGGCTGGCGAGCCGCGCCGATGCGGTGGTGCGCTTCCAGGGCGGGCACAATGCCGGCCATACGCTGGTGGTGGGCACGCAGACCTACAAGCTCAGCCTGCTGCCGTCGGGAATTGTCACCGGCACGCTGTCGATCATCGGCAATGGCGTGGTGCTCGATCCCTGGGCGCTGCGCGACGAAATCGCCAAGCTGCGCGGGCAGGGGGTGGAGATTACCACCGAGAATTTCGCTATTGCCGACAATTGCCCGCTGATCCTGCCGTTCCACCGTGACCTCGACGGCCTCAGGGAGAATGCGGCGGGATCGGGCAAGATCGGCACCACCGGGCGCGGCATTGGCCCCGCTTATGAGGACAAGGTCGGCCGCCGCGCCATTCGTGTCTGCGATCTTGCGCACCTCGACGCGCTGGGGCCGCAGCTCGACCGGCTGTGCGCGCATCATGATGCCTTGCGCGCCGGCTTCGGCCAGCCGCCGATCGATCGCGCCGAACTGGTCGAGCAGCTCGCCGAAATTGCCGATTCGGTGCTGCAATTCGCCCAGCCGGTGTGGAAGCGGCTGAAGAAGGTGAAGAAGGCGGGCGCGAAAATCCTGTTCGAAGGCGCGCAGGGCGTGCTGCTCGACATCGATCATGGCACCTATCCGTTCGTCACCAGCTCCAACACCGTCTCCGGCACCGCTGCGAGCGGTTCGGGACTTGGCCCGAGCGCCATCGGCTTCGTGCTCGGCATCGCCAAGGCCTATACGACGCGTGTGGGTTCTGGCCCGTTCCCGACCGAGCTCGAGGACGAGACCGGCCAGCGGCTGGGCGAGCGCGGCCATGAATTCGGCACCGTGACCGGGCGCAAGCGGCGCTGCGGCTGGTTCGACGCGGTGCTGGTGCGCCAGGCCTGCGCCATTTCCGGCGTGACCGGCATCGCGCTCACCAAGCTCGACGTGCTCGACGGGTTCGAGACGATCCGCATCTGCACCGGCTATCGCCTGCGCGGAAAAATCCTCGATTATTTCCCCAGCCACGCCGCCGATCAGGCCGAGGTCGAACCGATCTACGAGGAAATGCCCGGCTGGCAGGAAACCACGGCCGGCGCACGCAGCTATGCCGACCTGCCGGCACAGGCGATCAAATATGTCCAGCGCGTGCAGGAGTTGATCGAAACCCCGATCGCGCTGGTTTCGACCAGCCCGGAGCGCGACGACACGATATTGATCCGCGATCCGTTCAGCGATTGAGCGGCATGTAACGACCGGTCCCCGCTCGCGCGGGGCGCTTCCCCTGAAGGGGAGGACCCCCGAGGCGTCCCTCAGCTTCCCGTGCGGCGGCAGCGGTCCGAGCAGTAGATGACGTTGGCTCAGTCGCGCGCCCATTTCTTGCGCCAGGTGAAGGGGCGCTGACACACCGGGCAGAGCTTTTGCGGCAGATTGGCCTTGGCAACGCCGTTCGGCATCAGCGGGCCTCGCCGTCGAGGAAAGCGGCGACATCGGCGAGGTCGACATCGCGGGCGAGGAAGGTCTGGCCGATGCCGCGGGCGAGCAGGAAGGGCACCTTGCCGCCGCTGGCTTTCTTGTCATGCGCCATGTGCGCGGTCAGCGTCGCGCCATCGGCGGCGATGCCGGCGGCAGCGAGCCCGTCGGGCAGGCCCACGCTGCCGAGGTGGGCGGCAACGCGCGTCGCATCCCCGGCCGGGCACAGGCCGCGCCGCACCGAATAGCGCAGCGCCAGTGCCATGCCGGCGGCCACCGCCTCGCCATGCAGCAGTCTCTCCGAAAAGCCGGCCTCGGCCTCCAGCGCGTGGCCGAAGGTGTGGCCGAGGTTGAGCAGCGCGCGGCGGCCGCTGGTCTCGCGCTCGTCATCGGCGACGATGGCCGCCTTGGCGGCGACGCTGCGGGCGATGGCGTTGCGGCGCGCGGCGGCATCCCCGGCAAGCAGCGCGGCGCCATGCTCTTCGCACCAGGCAAAGAAGCCGGCATCGTCGATCAGCCCATATTTGACCACTTCGGCATAGCCCGCCGCCAGTTGCCGCGCCGGCAGCGTGTCGAGCGTGGTCGGATCGATCAGCACGAAGGCCGGCTGGTGGAAGGCGCCGACCAGATTCTTGCCGGCCGCGGTGTTGATCGCGGTCTTGCCGCCGACCGAGCTGTCGACCTGCGCCAGCAGCGTCGTCGGGATCTGCACGAACCCGCAGCCGCGCTTGACGATGGCGGCGGCGAAACCGGCAAGATCGCCGATCACCCCGCCGCCGAGCGCGAGGATATGGTCGCCGCGCTCGACACCTGCGCCGAGCAGGCCATCGACCAAGCGGGCAAGGCCGTCCCAGCTTTTGCTGCCTTCGCCTGCGGGCACGACGATGGTCGATGCGGGGATGCCGCCGCCCTCCAGCGCAGCGGTGAGGCGGGGCAGTTGCGTGGCAGCGACCGTGCTGTCGGTGACGATGACCGCGCGGCCGCGCAGCCAGGGGGCAAGGTGGCGCGCGGCATCGTCGAGCGCGCCGTCGGCGATGGTCACGTCATAGCGGCGCGCGCCCAGCTCCACGGGAACGATCGTCGGCTGGCTCATGCGCCATGCTCCTTGAGGGCGGAAAGGATGGCATCGACGGCGCGGCCGTGCGGCGCCGCGTCGGAACGGACCCGCACCGGCGCCTTGGCATAATCGGGCGCCCGCCGTGCCAGCAGCTCGGTCAGCACCTCGGCGGGGTTGCGGCCGCGCAGCAGCGGGCGGTGGTTGCGCCGCGCCACCCGGTCGACCAGCACCGGCACGGGCACGTCGAGCCATACGGCGATGCCGCGATCGAGAATCATCGCCTGCGTGTCGGGCTGGGCAAAGGCGCCGCCGCCTGTCGCGACCACGCAGCGCGGCTGATCGAGCAGGCGGGCGATCACCCGCCGCTCGCCATCGCGGAAATAGGGTTCGCCATAGCGTTCGAAGATTTCGGCGATGCTCATCTTCGCCGCTTTCTCTATCTCGTCGTCGGCGTCGTAAAAGGGCAGGTGCAGCCGCGCCGCCAGCCGCCGCCCGACGCTGGACTTGCCCGAGCCCATCATGCCGACCAGCACGATCGGCTTGCCGTCGCGATGGGGGGCAAGGGGGGCGGAAGTGGCAGCCATGCGCCGCCTATAACGGTTGTTGCCGGTGCGTAAATGCCACCGACCCGCCGGGTGCAGCGAGCGGCATTGCCCCCGACGGCTCCTAGCCGCTAAGGAAGCGGTGCGCGGACCGGCCCGACAGGCCGGACGCCAAGGGTAAAGGGATTGGGCGAGGCGCGTGGCACTCAGGAAATCGACGCTCTGGATCGGAGGCGGGTTGCTGACCGCGCTGGTGGCGCTGCCGGTGATCGGGCAGGAATCGCTGCTGCCGCCGGGCTTCGACCAGCCGCCCGCGCGCCCCGCGCCCACGCCCGCTCCGGCGCCGACGCCTGCCCCGCGCCCCACCGCGCCGACCGCGGACCCGGCCCGTCCGGCGCGCCCGGCCCCGTCGCCGGCCTCCGGCGCGGCACCGCTCGCCGACGGCGACGCGACAGCGGCCCCCGAGGATGGCGAGGCTGCCGAGGACGAAGCGGCGCTGCCGCCGCGCTATGACCTGCCCCCCGGTTCGCGCCGCCTGCTGACCCGCATCGGGCCGCTGACGCCCGAGACCGGTGGCCTGCCCGCCAACGCCTTCGGCAGCCGCGGGCTCTATCTCACCGCGCTGATCGACGGCACGCGCAAGCCGCTGGTGTCGCGCTGGGGCTCGATCCTGCTGCGCCGCGCGCTGCTCTCGGGCGTCGACACCCCGCCCAACATCAATGGCGCGGATTTCGCTGCGGCGCGTGCGCTGCTGCTGCTGCGGCAGGGGGAATCGGTCGCCGCGCGCATGCTGGTGCAGTCGGTCGATGTCGACAAGGCGAGCGAGCGCATGCGCGACGCGGCGCTGGCGGTCTATATCGCCAACGCCGACCCTGGCGGGCTGTGCCCCTATGTGCCGGCGATGGCCGGGCGCGGCAATGAACAATGGGATCTGGCCGCAGCGATGTGCAGCGCGATGGTCGGCGAATCCGGCACCGCCAGCGCCGGCATCGAGCGCAGCCAGCGGCGCGGACGGCTACAGGCGATCGACATCAAGCTCGCTGAAAAAGTGGTCGGCGCCGGCATCAACAGCCGCCGCTCCGCAACGGTGCTGTGGGACGATGTCGAGACGTTGACGCCGTGGCGCTTCGGTCTCGCCACCGCCACCGGCGTGGAAATTCCGGCAGAATATTGGCAGCGGGCGACGCCTGATCTGCGCCACTGGGCGGTGCAGACGCCGATGATCGGCGTCGAGCAGCGGCTGGCCTGGGCGCCGGCGGCGGCGGCCAAGGGCGTGCTTTCGGCGCGCGGCTATGTCGACCTGGTGAGCTGGGCGGCGGACAGCGACGGGGCGAGCGACGATGTTACCGACATGGCGCGCGAGCTGCGCCTGGCCTTCGCCGCACGCGATCTTTCGGTGCGGGTCGCCTCGATCGTGGCGATGGGCTCGGCCGACGGGCAGGGCTATGCCGGCCGGGTATTGGCCGCGCGTGCGGCGGCACGGATCGGCCCCGTTGATCTCGCCGATGACGAGGCCTTCGATCTGCTGGCCGCGATGTTCGCGGGCGGGCTCGACACCAACGCCATGGCCTGGGCCGGCAATGTCCGTGTCGGCAGCCAGGCGTGGGGGCTGCTCGCGGTCGGCTCGCCGCGTCCGCTGGTCGGCGTCGATGCCGGCGCGGTCGGCGATTTCGCCGGCGACGATCCGAGCGACGGCAGCCTACGCACGCGCTTTCTGGCCGCCGCGCTGATCGGGCTCGGCCGCGTCAGCGCCGACGATGGCGCCGATCTCGCGCGCGATCAGGGGCTGGCGCTGCGTACCGAGACGCGCTGGACGCGCAATATCCGCATGGCCGCCGCGCGGGGCGAGCCGGGCACGGTGGCGCTGCTGGTCGCGGCGGGGCTGCAGGGGCGCGACTGGAGCACGGTGCCGCCCTATCACCTCTACCACATCACCCGGGCGTTGCGCGAAGTGGGGCTGGGGGCAGAGGCGCGGATGATCGCCGCCGAAGCCCTGACCCGCGCCTGATGGCAGCGCCGGGCGACGCGCCGGTCGCCAGCGATACCGATCTGGGACTGATCGACCGGTTCATCGAGATGCTCGCGGCCGAGCGCGGCGCGGCGCGCAACACGCAGATCGCCTACCGGCGCGACCTGCTGCAGGCCGCCGGGACGCTGCGCGACGCCGGCGGTCTCGCCGGGGCCACGACCGACGATCTGAAACAGCTCGCCGCCGGGTGGCAGGCGCTGGCGGCGTCGAGCCTGGCGCGCAAGCTGTCGGCGGTGAAGGGCTTCTACCGCTTCTGCGAGGAGGAAGGTCTGCGGCCCGACGATCCCGCAGCGCGGCTGGCGCGGCCCTCGCTGCAGCGACCCTTGCCGCGCATCCTCGGCCATGACGACATCGCCGCGCTGTTCGCGCATGTCGAGGCGCGGGCGGCGAGCGGCGATGCGGCGGGCCGGCGGCTGCTGGCGCTGATCGAACTGCTTTACGGATCGGGCCTCAGGGCCAGCGAGCTGGCCGGGCTGCCGCGCCGCGCCTTTTCCTCCGCGCGGCCCTATCTCATCATCCAGGGCAAGGGCGGCAAGGAACGGCTGGTGCCGCTGTCCGACCGGGCACGGCGCGCATTGACCGACTGGCTGGTAACGGTGCCCGCCGAATCGCGCTGGGCCTTTCCGGTGGGGGATCGGCCGATGTCGCGCATCCGCCTGTTCCAGCTGATCCGTGAGGCCGCAGCCGCGGCGGGCATCGATCCGGCACGCGTCAGCCCGCACGTGTTGCGCCATGCCTTTGCCACGCACTTGCTGGAAGGCGGCGCGGACTTGCGGGCGCTGCAGACGATGCTGGGCCATGCCGACATCGCCACCACCGAAATCTACACCCATGTCGACAGCCGCCGACTGGTCGACCTGGTCAACCGCCGCCACCCGCTGGCGCGGATGGACGAGGCGCGCGGGGGAGAAGATGTTGTGCGGGGTGCCGAGTCTGAATAATGAGACCGGTCGACCGAACCACCGTCGTCATTGCGAGCGCAGCGAAGCAATCCAGAGGCGGCGCTTACCGCACTGGATTGCTTCGCTGCGCTCGCAATGACGGTCGGGTCTGGAGCCTCCGCGCTCCAGCAACTCAGGCTTCGGTGGGCTTGCCGAACAGCTCGTGCAGTTCGCCGGCCTCGTACATCTCCATCATGATGTCCGATCCGCCGATGAACTCGCCGTTGACATAGAGCTGGGGGATGGTCGGCCAGTCGGAGAAATCCTTGATGCCGGCGCGGATTTCCTGATCCTGCAGCACGTCGACGCTGCTGTATTCGACGCCGATCCGGTCGAGGATGGCGACGGCGCGGCTGGAAAAGCCGCACTGCGGGAACAGCGGAGAGCCTTTCATGAACAGCACCACCGGGTTGGTGGAGACGATTTCGGCGATGCGGGCATTGGTATCGGACATCGGGGTCGATCCTTGGGGTTTAGGCTTGGTCGGGAACGGCGGTGGTCAGTTGCAGCGCGTGCAATTCCCCGCCCATGCGGCCGCCGAGCGCGGCATAGACGGCGCGGGTGCGCGCGATGCGGTTCATCGAACGGAAGCTGTCCGCGACGACATGGGCGGCATAATGGTCCCCGTCGCCGGCGAGATCGGTGATCGTCACCTCGGCATCGGGAATGGCGGCGCGGATCAGCGTGGCAATATCGTCGGCGGCCATCGGCATGACGGGGTCAGACGCCTTCGATGAACTGGCGGCGCGCCTCGACCGACTTTTCCTCGAGCGCGGCGCGCACAGCGGCTTCGTCGATGTCGACACCCGCGGCGACCATGTCGCCCAAGAGCTTGCGGATCACATCCTCGTCGCCCGCTTCCTCGAAATCGGCCTGCACCACCGACTTGCCATAGCTGTCCGACTCCTCGGCGGTCAGCCCCATCTTGTCGGCGGCCCACAGCCCGACCAGCTTGTTGCGGCGCGCGGTGATGCGGAACTGCAGTTCCTCGTCGCGGGCGAACTTGTTCTCGAACGCGCGTTCGCGGTCGTCGAAACTGGTCATGATGGCTCCTTGCAGGTGACGGGGCGGGGCGCTCGGCACGCCCGCCCAAGTCCTCCCTATGTAAGTGGCACAGCCGGGACACGCAACGGGCGATGGCTTGGCGACCGGGCCAGGCTGCGGTATTCATGGGCATCAGGCAGTCACGGGGGGACGACATGGCCGGATTTTGTCGAGCATGCGGAGCGGCGCTGGCCGACGGATCGGCCTTCTGTGCCGCCTGCGGAACGGCGGTCACGCCGCCTGCGGCAGCGGCTGTGCCGCCTTCACCTGCACCTGCACCTGCACCTGCACCGGCGGCGCAGGGCCCTGCGGCAGGCAGTAATGCCGCCCTGCCGTGGATCATCCTGTCGGTCGTCGCGGTGTTGGTGGCGCTCGCCGCCGTCTATGTCGCGACCCGAGGCGACAGCGACATGCCCGCAGACGGCATTGCGAGCGAGACGGGCGATGGAGCAGCCGAAGCGGGGTCCGCGCCAGAAACGCCGGTGGGGCCGGTGGTCACCAAATTCGTGACCTCGACGGCCAACATCCGCATCCTGCCGACCGCACAGGGGCCGGACAGCCGGGTGATGGGTACGCTGCGCCCCGGCAGCCAAGTGGCTGGGCAGATGGTGGTCGGGCCCGGCAATGCCTATTGGCTGCGGCTGTCGGACGGGCGCGGCTATGTCAGCGCCATCAACCTGTCGGACGGCCCGCCGGTCGCCGCACCGCCGGCACAGACCGGCTTTCGCGAGCCGGTCAGCGACGGCATCTATTGCGCGGTGGCGGTACGCTCGGGCAATCTGCGCATCCGCTCGTCCCCGGGCGGGCGCATTGTCGGCGGCATGCCACGCGGCGCGCGGTTCCAGGCCTATGGCAACAGCCTGCTCGCGGCCGGCTATACCTGGATACGGATCCAGCCTGCCGATTTCCGCTACCCGTCGGGTTGGGTGGCGGTCGAACATATCGTCTGTTCGTAACCGCGCGCGGGATTCCATCGCCCGTGCAAAGCGGGTAGAGGCAGGGCATGCGTAAGGTCTTCCTGCTGCTGCTCGGGGCAGCTCTCATCGGCGCCTTGGCCATGGCCGCCTGGCATCTGTTCGGCGGGCCGCAGCCGCCCAGCCGCGTGGTCGATCCGCGCGACTGGCAGGACGGCGCCGATCTGTCCGCCCCTGATCCGTTCGGCGGCGACACTCCGGAGCGCGCGGCGGCACCGGCCGGCGCGCCTCGCCCGGCGGAGGGGGACAAGCCCACGCCCGACGCGGCGAGCGAGGAGGCACGCGCCGCCAAGCTGTGCCGCGGCGATCTCTCCACCGAACCCGGCACCACCCTCTATGGCCACCGCCGCTTCGGCGAGCCGGCGGGTGGATCGCTGACCGGGGTGCCGTCCGGCTTCGGTTCGGGCGGCTGCCAGCAGATCCACCGCGACATGGCCGATGCGCTCAAGCAATTGCTCGACGCAGCCGAGGCCGACGGGCTGGACGGCGATATCATGGGCATCAGCTGCTATCGCTCGATCGAGCGGCAGGCGGCGATTTTCTGCAACCGCGCGCGAATCGCCGCGCGGGGTTTTGCCGGGCAAGCCTTTTCGGTGGCGCCGCCGGGCTATTCGGAACATTCGACCGGCTTCACCATTGATTTCGGCAGCCGCAAGGACCCGGGCTGCAACCTCGAAGCCTGCTTCGCCACCACCACGGTGGGGCGCTGGCTCTCGGAAAACGCGGGTCGTTTCGGTTTCGAGATGTCGTTCCCGCAGGGCAATGCGCAGGGCGTGACCTATGAGCCATGGCATTTCCGCTGGAAAGGCAGCAGCGCGGCACAATCGGCGCTTGGCGGGGGATAGCGTCAAACCACAGTTCGGGTTAGACTATAAATTGTGACAGCCCATGTTTACAGTTCAGGCGATTACCGCCTGCCGGCGCAAGTGACGCGGATGGTGGCCGACAGCCCGATCGCCTCGGTCGTGAGCGACCCGCGTCTGCCGGACAATCCGATCGTCGTCTGCAACGACAGTTTCATGACGCTGACCGGCTATGGCGCGTCCGACATTCTCGGCCGCAACTGCCGCTTCCTGTCCGGCCCGGGCACCGAGCCGTGGCTGACCGAGGCGATTCGCAACGGGGTACGGGAGCGCCGCCCGGTGCTGGTCGAAATCCTCAACTACAAGGCCGACGGCACGCCGTTCCGCAACGCTGTGTTGGTCGCGCCGATGTATGACGAGGAGGGCGAGCTCAGCTACTTCCTCGGGTCGCAGGTCGAACTCGCCGATGCAGCCCCCGGCCCGTCGACCTCGCGCCGGGTGCGCGCGGCGGAAGCGGTCAAGGCGCTGTCCGAGCGGCAGCGGCAGGTGCTCAAGCTGGTCGCCGACGGCTTCCTCAACAAGCAGATCGCCGGCATGCTCGGCCTTTCCGAAAAGACGGTGAAGATGCACCGCAGCATCCTGATGGACCGGCTGGGGCTGACCACCTCCGCTTCCGCCGTGCGGCTGGCGGTCGAAGCCGGGCTATAGGCCAAAGCCGGTATCGGCAGATCGGCGCCGCGGGTCTAGGGAATTCCCAGCATCGCACCGGTCAGTTGCCCGGCCTGCCACGCGGGCCGGGATCCACCGCGCACTTCCCCACAGCTGGCCGGTGCGATGTCTGTTTCCCCAGAAATTCAGCCTCTGCTGCCGCCATTCAGCACCAGCTGCGGCGTCCGGCAGCATAAGGCCGGGCCAGCCCTTCCGCGACCAGCTGCATGCCCAGATCATGCTCGCCGCGCAGCAGCCGGCGCAGCTCGCGGCCGTAGCGGTCGCGGTCCCGCCCGTCGCGGACCAGCGCAAAGCTGCCCTGGTTGACCAGTGTGTGCAGCCGCTGCTTGGCGGCCTCGCCCAGCCGCGCCTCCGCCGGGCAGCGCGCGGGGTGAAGCTCTGGCGTGTCGATGTCGAGCAGGCGGATGCGGCGGCCGAGATAGCGGATGGTGTCGCCATCGACCACGCAGGTGTCCCCGCCCTGCTCGCACAAGCCGAAGCGGGCGTCGACGGTCTCCCCTGCCGATGGCGGGTCGGAGGCCAAAGCCAGCGGTGCAACAGGGGCACTGCCGCCGCTGCCAAGGATGGCGAGCGTCACCGCGAAGGCTGCAGCCATCGCTGGCAGCACAACGCCCGCCTTGGGCAGTGCGCGACGGTGCGACGGCGTTTTCCAGCGGCGCTGGCGGCGTGGAGCGATGGGCGGGGCCATGCACGAGGCATAGGCCCGCCGAGCCTGCCAGAGGGTAAAGACGGGACCGGATCAGCGCGGAAATGGAGGCAGGCAATAGCATGCCGCCCGCAGCAAAGGGGCCGGGCAACCCTTCGGTCGCCCGGCCCTGCTCACCGCCTGTGATGGCATGGGATCAGTTGCCGCTGCCGCTCTCGTCCAGCCGCGCGCCGAGCTGCGCCAGCTGGTCGGTGCAATTGCGCTCGGCCAGCGCGTTGGCGATGGTGCCCACCGACGCGTCTTCGGGGAGCGCTGGCATCGGCACGAAGTTGACCACGCTGGTTTCGGCCATGCCCGGCCCGGTGAAGCGATAGCTCTGCCCTTCGACAATCGGCATTTCCTCGGCCGGCCAGCGGCGGAAATTCTGCCCGGCGACAAAGGCGAGCGAGGATTTTGCCTCCGGAGTGGCGGTATTTTCCACTGTCAGCAGCGTGTCCTGATCCTTGTCGGCGCGCCACAGCCAGACGTTGGCGATATCGATCGTGCAGAAGCTGCCGGCCGAGGCCACGTTGAGTACCCACAGATTGGGCGGCGTCTCCACGGCGCTGCCGCCGCGCACCGCCCCGGTGCGGCTGATGCCGCCGCCGCTGGCGCTGAGATAGCGGTTGAGCGTGGTGCTACGCCCCTGCGTGGTCTGCACCGAGGCGCGCACCGGGAAATTGCCGGGTCCGGCGAGCGTGCGGGTGCCGCCTTCGCCGACGATCACCACGCGGTCGCCGGTGCGCAGCACCACCCGCTCGCTGTCGGGCAGGCGCCGGCCGACCGGATAGGTGGTGGCGGACGGGCCGGTCGAACGGACTACCAGCACATCGGCGGTGGCAGCGGTGGCAAGGCCCAGCGCCGCGAGCGCGGTGGCAAGGCGCAGGGCGGGTTTCATCATGGTCATGGCACTTTCCTCCTGATCGTGCACAGTCGTCGTGGCGTCGTCATAGCAGCACTGGCGCGGCGCACCGTGCGCCAAATCACATGAACGGCAGAAAAACCGGACGGGGATGCCGTACATGGATCAGCCCAGGGCATAGGCTTCGCCCGGGCCGGTCGCTTCCAGCCGCTCGATGAGGAAGGCGATCGACTCGCCCTGCACACCCTGCGCCAGCAGCGCGCGCACCTCGGCCAGCGCTGCGGCATAATCCCTGCCCTTGCCTGCGGCATGGGCCGCCACCAGCCGGGAGAGGGCACCGCGATCGGCATCGGACAGGTCGGGGCGCGGTTCGAACACGTCGACCGGCTGCGCGCGCCCGCGCAGGCAGATGCGGCCCATCGCGGTCATGGTGCGCGTGTCGAGCCCGGCGATGGCCTCGGCGCTGGCCAGCGCGCGGGTCTTCATCGGCTTGTTGGCCGCCTCCAGCCGCGCGGCGGTGTTCATGCTGTCGCCCAGCGCAGTGTACTGGATGCGGCCCTCTCCGCCGAAATTGCCGACCACCGCCTCGCCGTGATGCAGACCGACGCGGGTCCGCCCGATCGGCGGCAGCTCCGCATCGATCGCCGCCATGCGCGTACCGAATTCCTCGCCTGCGCTGGTCATCGCCTTCAGCGCGGCAAGCGCGCGCGCGCCATCGTCGGGGCGCGACACCGGCGCACCCCAGAAGGCGACCACCGCATCGCCGACGAACTTGTCGAGCGTGCCGCCATGCTTCAGCACCACCTCGGACAGCGTATCGAGATAGGCGTTGAGCACGAAGGCAACCTTCTCAGGCGTGAGCTGGTGGCTCATCTCGGTGAAGCCTTGCAGGTCGCTGAACAGGCAGTAGATCGGCTTCTTCTCCCCGTGCAGCGCCAGCCGCTCGGGGTCGCGCATGATTTCCTTGGCGATGTCGACCGGCAGATATTTGCCCAGCGCGGACGCGGCGAACGCCTTTTCCTCCGCCCCCACCGCGCGCACCGCCGACATGATGGCGATGAAGGCCAGCAGCCAGCCGAGCGCCGCGCCGACCACCGGCAACGGCAGCGTGTCGATGCCGTTGGTGTGCAGCAGAAAGGGGACGACGGCGATCACCGCCATCTGCAGCAGCAACAGGATGGCGGAAATCCAGGGGCGGAAATCGAACAGCGCGGTCAGCGCCCCCGCTGCCACCGCCAATACCGCGGCCGCCCACAGGGCCAGCGTCGGCATCTGCGTCAGCGGCGCGGAATCGAGGATCTGCGCCAGCATGTGCGCGTGCACTTCCAGCCCGATGACCTTGGTCTGTTCACCCGTGGCCGGATCGGGCAGGCGATTGAGGGGCGTGACGAACTCGTCATTGTCGATGATGTCGCCGCCGATCAGGATATGGCGCCCGCGCACCTGCTCGGCGATGAATCCGAAATTCTCCGGCGCCAGCATCAGCGGATTGGTATAGGTGGTGATCGGGATATTCTCGAACACCTCCTGCGCATCGACGCCCTGATCGGTCGACACAATCGCCGGCAACCGCCAACGCACCGCGCCGCGATAGCGCGCGAAGCTGTCGTCGAAACCGTCCTGCTGGGCCATCGCCACCGTCATCAGCTGCGGCGTGCCGGGTGCGCGCCCCGGCCAGCGGCGGTAGGTGTCATCGGCGTCGGTGCTCAGGCGGATGCTGGCCGGCCGGGTGACCGGGGTCGTCACCGACTCGAGGAAGGCGCTGAGGAACTGGCTCTGCTGCAACTGGATATTGTTGGGGTTGCTGGTCGGCTCGGCAAAGGCGACGAAGGTCGGCGTCCGCATCGCCCGCAATTGGGCGCGCAGCTTGTCGTCATTGTCGGTGGCCTGATCGATCAGGATATCGATGCCGATCGATTTGGCCCCCATGCGGTCGAGCGCGGCGAGCGCGTCGGCGAGCAGCGCGCGGTCGAGCGGCGAGCGCACCTTGCGTTCGATCAATATCTCGTCATTGTAGGTGACCAGCAGGATGCGCTTGTCCTGCTGCACATGCGGCGCGGCGACGGTGGCGCGGAAATCGAACATCGCGCGTTCGAAATCGTTGATGATCGGCAGGTTGCCGCCCAGCCGGGCGACGAACACCGCCAGCACCAGCACCAAGGCAGTGATGACGACGCGGGCCCATCCCAGCTGGCCGAGCGTACGGCGCAGGCGCTTGCGCCCCGCCGCGATGCGGCGTTCCATCGAGGCGTCGGACGCCTGTTCTGGCTGGTCATCCGCCATCCATTCCCCCAAATGGTCGGCAACGGCCGGCTGTTCTGACAGATTCCGGCGATGCGGGAAGCGACCCCCGACAGAGCCGGTGGTGGCGAAATCAGGCGCCCCGGTCAAGGCATGCGATGCGAGGGTCTGGCGTCAGCTCTATTGCACGCGAACGTCGAGATAATCGCCGCGGTTTCCGCTACCGTAAATGGTCACTTCGACATAGACGCCGCCCTGGACGAGGCGCCGCGCCGCCGCCGGATCGATGCTGCCGGACATCACCATCCGCTCCATGGTGGCGCGGTTCTCGGCGGTATCGAAGAAGGGATCGCCCTCGTCGCCCTTGTCGCGTACTCCGAAGCGATAGAAATTGGCGCGGTCCTGCCGCAGCACCTGCCATGGCTGGGTCAGCCGCACGCCGTCGCTGGCATAAAGATCGGCGTCGCCGATATAGGTGACATAGGACGCGATGGGCGCTGCCTCGCTGCCGTCGTTGGTGACGCTGCTGTCGCGCGCGCTGTTCTGCGGTGCCGCTTCCTCGGCGGGTGCGCTGTCCTCGGCCGTGGCGGGCGCGGCGGTCGTCTCGGCTTCGGCTGCGCTGGTCTCGGCAGCGGCGGTGTCGGCAGCGCTGTCCTGACCTCCCACCATAATGTAGGTTACCGCGGCCCCCAGCAGGGCGACCGCGACCATTGCCACTATCCAGCCAAGGTTGCTCCTGCCCTGCGGCGCGGGCGGCGAACTCGGTGCGGGTGCGGGCGGGCGCGTCGCTGCGCCGCAGTTGCTGCAAAAGGCGGCCCCAGCCGCAAGCTCGGTCCCGCACTGATGGCATTGCATGAATCGCATCCCCCCGGATCGAAAAGCCCGCCACGGTTGTGCAACGAATCGCGCCGGTATCGCAAGACCGCGCGTGCGCCTATCATGGCATAGGCTTCGGACGGGCGAGGGAGGGGAAGACGATGACGGGCAAGGTGCGCACGGCGTTGCGGCTGCTGTTGGCGCTGTTCTATTTCCTCGCCGGCGTGCTGCATTTGCGCAGCCCGGGCGGGTTTCTGGCGATTACGCCGGGGTGGGTGCCCTATCCCGAAGCGGTGGTGGCATTGACCGGGGTTGCGGAGATTGCCGGCGCCATCGGCCTGATGATCCCGCGCCTGCGGGTCGCCGCCGGCATCGGCCTCGCGCTCTATGCGCTGTGCGTTTTCCCGGCCAACATCAACCATGCGCTGAACGGCATCGCCATCGGCGGCACGCAGCTGAGCTGGTGGTACCACGGCCCGCGGCTGATGCTGCAGCCGGTGCTGATCTGGCTGGCGCTATGGGTGGGCGGGGCGACCGACTGGCCATGCGGTCGTCGCGCGCGGTGACGGGAAATCAAGTTAGAGCATGACGACATTAGCTTGAACCACAGCCGACCACCCTGAGCGTGTCGAAGGGCTGCCCTTTCCTCAGTCGTCGCCAGGAAGAACAGCCCTTCGACAAGCTCAGGGATGCGGGTCACCTCAAGGTCATCCCGCTCCAGATCGTCATTGCGAGCGTAGCGGGACGTAGATGGTGACCCCTACGGGAATCGAACCCGTGTTTCAGCCGTGAGAGGGCCGCGTCCTGACCGCTAGACGAAGGGGCCGTTGCTGCCGCCGGAGCGGGAGCGTTGCTGCTGGGCGAGAGGTGGATGGTGGTGACCCCTACGGGAATCGAACCCGTGTTTCAGCCGTGAAAGGGCCGCGTCCTAACCGCTAGACGAAGGGGCCAGATGCGCACCAAGGCGCTTGGCAGGCGCGCCCCTTAGGATGACACGCCCGCACGGTCAAGCGGGGAAAAGCGCGGTCATGTGAATCAATCGGCAAAGGCGGCGTCGTCGAGATGCAATTCGGCGGCGCCGCGCCCGGTCCAGTCGTCTCGCTTGACGCGGCCGGCCAGCCACAGGCGCCGGCCCGGCCCGGCGGCGAGTAGCGCCTGGCCCATCGCGCTGTCGCCCGCGCGAAAGGCGATTGCCTTGAACGACTTGCCGTCGTCGCCCGCCGCGATCAGCCGGACATGGCCGGTCCCGACGGTGTCGGCCTTGATCAGCCGCACCGGCCCGGTGGCGATGCGCGGCTGCGACCAGCCATGGCCATAGGGCCCGCCCGCCTCAATCGCCTCGGCGAAATCGGCGTTGATGCCGCCCGGCGCCAGCAGCGCGTCGAGTGAGAGCGCGCGATTGTCCTGCGCCGCCGCGACGTCTCCGGCCAGCCGGTCGCACAGCCAGCCGCTCAACGGATCGCAGCCGCCGGGCGCGACGGTCAGCCCCGCTGCCATGGCGTGGCCACCGCCCGCGACCAGCAGCCCCGAATCGCGCGCGGCGATGATCGCCGCACCCAGATCGACCCCCGCGATCGAGCGGCCCGAGCCCTTGCCGGTCCCGTCCTCGCCCAGCGCGATGACGATGGCGGGCTTGCCCATGCGTTCCTTCAGCCGCCCGGCGACGATGCCGATCACGCCGGGGTGCCAGCCCTCGCCCGCCACCACCGCGACCGGCGCGTTGGCGCAGCCGTCGGCCAGCGCCAGCGCTTGGTCGGTCACCGCCGCCTCGATGGCGCGGCGCTCCTCGTTGAGCCGGTCGAGCTCGGCGGCGATGGCGCGGGCCTCGGCCGGATCCTCGGTGGTCAGCAGCCGCACGCCGAGGTCTGCCTGCCCGACGCGCCCCCCGGCATTGATGCGCGGGCCCAGCGCAAAGCCCAGCTCGTGCGCACCGGGCGCCTTGGTCAGCCGCGCGACATCGGCGAGCGCGGAGAGGCCGACATTCTGCCGCCGCGCCATCACCTTCAGCCCCTGCGCGACGAAGGCGCGGTTGAGCCCCTGCAGTTTGGCGACATCGGCGACCGTGCCCAGCGCGACGATATCGAGCAGCGCCATCAGATCGGGCTCGGGCCGGCCTGCGAACCAGCCGCCCGCCCTGAGCGCGCGCACCACCGATGCGGCGAGCAGGAAGGCGACGCCGACGGCGGCGAGATGTCCGTGCCCGCGCCCCTCCGCGCTCTCGTCGAGCCGGTTGGGATTGACCAGCGCGAGGGCAGGGGGAAGCGCGGTCGAGCATTGGTGATGGTCGACGACGATGACGTCGAGCCCGGCGTCCTGTGCCGCCCCCAGCGCCGCGAACGCCTGCGCCCCGCAATCGACGGTGACGACAAGGTCCGCGCCCTCCGCCTTCAGCCGCACCAGCGCCTCGGCCGAGGGGCCATAGCCCTCCAGCAGCCGGTCGGGGATATAGGGCCGCGCCGCCACGCCGCAGTCGCGCAGCAGGCGGATCAGCAGCGCCGCCGAGGTCGCGCCATCGACGTCATAATCGCCATAGACCGCGATGCTCTCCCCGCCGCGGATCGCCTGCACCAGCCGCTCGGTGGCGCGGTCCATGTCGGCGAAGATCGACGGATCGGGCATGAAGCCGCGCAAGCTGGGCTTGCGATAACGCTCCAGCTCCTCGCGCGGCGCCCCGCGCGCCAGCAGGATGCGGGTGACGAGATCGTCGGGGCGCAGGCTCTCGTCGTCGCTGCCCATCCGCCAGCGCCACGCCTGGCCCGACAGCGACCGGGCGATGCCCAGCGCCGGGCGCGCCTCCGTGCTGTTGCTCATCGTGCCGCCAGCAGCGCCGCGCGGAGCGCCATCGCCTCGCTGCGCGGGATGGCGGCAATCGAGGCGCTGCCGCCGGGCACCCCCAGCCGGACATGCGCCGCGCCCACCCGGCGGACGATCGGACCGATGCCGATCTCGACGCTCTGGATGTTGCGCGCCGGCAGGATGATGTGGCTGCGCGACAGGAAACCGTCGGTGATGTGCAGCAGCCGCCCGTCGAACCGCCAGCGGCGATGCCGCCAGTCCAGCCAGCCGAACAGCAGCACCGGCAGCGCGACGACCAGCGGGGCGCCGAGCACGAAGGACAGATCGGGGTCGATCGTGTCGGCAAGGATGAAGGCCCCGGGCGACAGCATGTTGGGGATCAGCATGATGCAGCCCAGCACGAACAGCAGCAGCGGCCAGACGTAGATGCCGACCGGATGCGAGCGGTGCCAGCCCTCGCCGCCGTGGCCGCTGTCCTCGAAGCCGGCGCGGTCGAGCGTCAGTTCGGCGAGAATCGCGTCGACCTCGTCCAGCGAGGCCAGCGGGGCGATGCCATGATCCTTCTCGTCCTTGCCGTCGCCGGCCAGGCTGGTCAGCTTGATCTCGAACCAGCCGAAGGCGCGGCGGATGAAGCCGGTCGCCACCGTCGCCGCCTGCACCCGCGCGATCGGCAGGGTGACGTCGGTGCGCGTGGTCAGCCCGCGCCGCCGCCTGAGGCCGCGCGCGGTGCGCTCCAGCGTGAAGCCATAATCGCGCAGCACGGTGCGAACGATGCCGGTCGCCATGCCGAGCAGCAGTACGGCGAGGCCGCCGCCGACGAACGACAGCCACTGGTGCGCGATCACCCAGTCGCCGAGCCCGAGCGAGTGCGACAGATCGATATACATGTCGATGTCGAACGGATCGAACGGCAGCAGATCGTCGACTTGGCTGAGCAGACCGAACAGCACCGCGAAGATGGCGAGGCTGAAATTGAACAGGCCCGCGACGATCAGCCGCTTGCCGTCCATGGCGAAGACGATGCGCCCCTCATCCGGAACGGCGGCGGGCAAGGCTTGCGCTGCGGCATCGGCATCGGCAGTTTCCGGCACGACCATCGCTGGCGCCACCGCGCCGCTACGGTGCGTGCGGATATGCTCGCGCAGCGCCTCGGCATCGGCCAGCGCAATCGCGTCGAGCTTCGCCTCATTCTCGTCCGCCCCGGCCGATCCGGTCTCGAAGCCGACCTTGGCGAGACCGAACAGCCGGGCGAGCAGCCCCTGTTCGATGCTGACGTCCTGGATGCGGTCGAACGGGATCACCCGTTGCTGCCGCGATATCACCCCGCTGGCGATGGTCACGTCATCGGCATCGACCGTCCAGCTGAAACGTGCCCACGCCAGCCAGTTGAAGGCCAGCGAGATCAGCAGATAGGCGGCGATGGCAGGGACGATGAACCGCGCCTGCCCGGTGACGCCCAGCGCGACCGCGGCCGGGATCATGTTGAGCGAGCGCGGGCCGAGCCGCAGCACCGACAGCAGCAGGGTGAAGGGGTGCAGCCGCTGCGGCACACCGGAAAAGCGGTGCGCGGGCATCGCGGCCGGTGCTGCGGCGACGGCCTCTTCGTTCATGCGAAATCGGTCTGGATATGCCGCCGGATGCTGTCGCGCATCGTCTCGGCCGTGGCGCGGGACAGGCCGGGCAGGGTGACGATGCTGTTATGCGTGCCCGCAGTGTGCACCACCAGATGCGCCACCCCGCACAACCGCTCGACCGGCCCCTGGCCGACATCGATATGCTGAACGCGCACGAACGGCACCAGCGTGTCGGTATGGAAGGCGTAGCCGCGCACCACGCGCAGGTCGTCCGCCCCCAGGGTGTAGCCCAGATGGCCATATTGGCGCGCGGCGGTGACGGTGATGGCGAGCAACGTCAGCAGCAGCGCGGCGACCGAAAGGAACCCCCATGGCAGGCCGTTGCCGCGCAGCACCGCCAGATCGACGACGATTGCCCCGATGCTGATCGGCACCATCAGCATCGCCCACTGGATGCGCAGCACCGTGCGATAGCCGGGTTCGACCGGATGCAGCGCGGGTTCGGTCTCGGCGAGGGTATCCGGTTGGGGAGCGGGCAGGTCCGGTTCGGTCATGCCGGTGGTTTAGTAGAAGGGGACGGCGGGGGGAAGGGCCATAGGTCCTCCCCGGAACGGGGAGGGGGACCATCGAAGATGGTGGAGGGGCATGCATTTGCCACCGGACGCCGCCGACTCACACGCGCCTGCCCCACCACCATCCTGCGGATGGTCCCCCTCCCCCAAGGGGGAGGACCTATGGCACCACCACATTGAACGCCGGATCCGGCGCCTGATGCTCGCCCAGCCAGCGCTGCAGCGCCAGCACGTCGCCGGAGAAGGCCAGCTGCCCCGCCGCAATCAGCGCCGGGGCTTGCACCCGTCCGCCCAGCAGCGCGGCAAAGGCCATGCGGGTGGTGCGCACCTCTGCGGTCACCGCCCCATCGTTCGGCCCCAGACGCGGGATTTCGATCACCCCGCGCCGCTCCACCGTCACCGTCTCGCCGGTATCGGTGAAGAAGAAGCGGAAAAGCTGCGGGGTCGCCAGCGGCTCGGTTACCGCCAGACGGGTCGCCAGCGCGTCGAACAGGTCCTGCGTCGGGATGGCGCTGACATAGTCGGCGGACTGGCTGCGCACCGGCGCATTGGTCGCCTCGGTCCCGCGCAAGGTCGCTGCGGCGGCCAGATAATAGTTGCGCCACGCGCCACTCTCGGCCTGGAAGCCGAGCTGTTCATAGGCGTCGGCGAGCGCCGCCTTGGCAGCGGCATTGCCGGGCTCGGCGAACACCAGATGGTTGAGCAGTTCCGCCGCCCAGCGATGGTTGCCCGCCGCCTGCGCCGCGCGGCCGGCGGCCAGCAGCCGGTCGGCCCCGCCCGCCAGCTCGACATAGCCGCGCGCGGCCTCAGCGGGCGGCAGCGGATTGTAATTGGCTGGAACCCCGTCCCACCAGCCGAAATAGCGCTGATAGACCGCCTTGGCATTGTGATTGACGGTCCCGTAATAGCCGCGCGCCGACGGGTCGATACCCAGGCTCGCCGCGGCGAGAATGTCGGGCAATTCGTGCAGCGTCGCCCCGCGGTTGGCCGCGCCCAGGGTCCGGTCGTGGATGAAGCGGTACATGTCGCGCTGTCCGGCCAGATAGGTGCGGACATTGTCCCGCCCGAAGGTCGGCCAGCCGTGCGAGGCCAGCTGCACGTCGGCGTCTCCCCAGCGCTGGGCGGCGGCATCGATGACGCGCGACCAGACCAGCGCATCGCGGATCAGCGCGCCGCGCAGGGTCAGCAGATTGTGCAGCGTCTTGGTGGCGACCTCGGTGGTGTGCAGCGCCTTCCAGCGCGGCATATAAAACACGAATTCGGACGGGGCCTCGGTATTGGCGGCGTCGATGAACTGCATCTCGACACCATCGACAGTCAGCGTCGCGCCCTCAGGCCCGACCGTCTCAGTCGGCTCCATGAACCCGGTGGTGCCACCGGCGATGCGCGGACCGAGGCCGGTATCCACCTGGCCGCCGACACCGGGGCTGAGGCTGGTGCCGAACATATAGGCCGCGCGCCGCTGCATCGCGACGCCGGCCAGTACATTCTCCGCCACCGCCTCGCGAGCAAAGCCGTGTGGCGCGATGATGCGGACCTCGCCGGCTGCCACCGCCGCGCGCGTCGTCACCCCGCCGACCCCGCCGAAATGGTCGGCATGGCTGTGGCTGAAGATCACCGCCGTCACCGGCCTTGTCCCCAGCGTGCGGTTGGCGAGATCGAGGCTGGCGCGCGCCGCCTCCTCGCTCGTCAAGGGATCGACGATGATCCAGCCACGCTCCCCCTTGATGATAGTCATCACCGAAATATCGTAGCCGCGCACCTGCCAGATCGCGCCGGGCACCACCTCGAACAGCCCGTGCACCGCGTTGCGCCGCGCCTGCCGCCACAGGCGCGGATGGACGGTCGGCGGTGCGGTCTCGGCGTTCAGGAAGGCATAGGGCCGCCAGTCCCAGATGGTGCGCCCGCCAGCGTCGGTGATGACCCCATCGGGGATCTGCGCCAGCAACCCGCGCCGCGCCGCCGCATCCTCGGCTGCCTCGCGCGCTTCATCGGCAGAGGCGGCGGCCAGCGCGGCGGCGTTGCTCGCCCTCGTCGCCTCGCTCGCCTGCTGCGCCTGTACCGGGGTGGCCAGCGCGAGCGCCAGTGCGGTGGCGATGATGTGGCGGTTCATATGTCTCTCTCCCCCGAATTTCGTTTGTCAGTGCTTTCTATCGTTTCAGCTTGTCATTCCCGCGAACGCGGGAATCCAGGGGCGATTAGCGCCGCGCCATACCGCTCTGGATTCCCGCTTTCGCGGGAATGACAACAACTCTGATGGCGCGCTCCCCCTTCACGCCCCGATCGGCTCCCCGGTCAGCGTGATGCGGTGCATCACCCGCCGGTGGCCGTGATAGTCGTTCTGCGCGAAATGCCAGGTCGAGCGGTTGTCCCAGATCGCCACCGATCCCGGCTGCCACTGCACGCGGCACTGATGTGCCTCGCGCATCGCCACCTCATAGAGATAGGTCAGCAGCGACAGGCTCTCGGCGCGGGTCCAGCCCTCGAAATGCAGGGTGAAGGCCGGGTTGACGTAGAGCAGCCGCCGCCCCGTCACCGGATGGCGGATCACCACAGGATGCACGGCGCGGGTCTTCAGGTCGTGGCCCTTGAGGTCGCCGGCTTGGTCGGTCTTCGCATAGACGCCGTCATGGCCATAGATATGGTCGGCCGAATGCACCGCCTTCAGTGTTGCCAACGTGGCCTTCAGCCCGTCGGACAGCGTGTCATAGGCCGCGCCCATGCTGGCAAACAGCGTGTCGCCGCCCACCGGCGGCAGCTCGCGCGCGACGAGGATGGATCCCATCGCCGGCACCTGGTCATAGCTGTGGTCGGTGTGCCAGCCACCGCCGATGTTGACCATCTGCGTCTCGGCCTTGCGCACCTCGGCAATCTCCGGATAGCCGCCGTTGGCCGGGAAATAATTGTTCACGTCGATCCCGCCCCACGCCTTGGCAAAGGCGATATGCTGTTCGGGGCTGAGCTGCTGGTCGCGCAGCACCACCACGCCATGGTCGGCCACCGCCGCCTTGATCGCCGACAGGCCCGCCGCGTCGGCGCTGGTCATGTCGAAGTCGCTGATTTCCATGCCGACATGCTCGGCCAGCGGTTGCATCCGCATCCTCGTCTCTCCCGTTCCCGCCCGCGCGGCCGCTGGTCGGGTCGCTACGGGATGGCGCCAGGATAGCGCGCGGCTCGACAAACACTGTCACTTCGGTAACAATTCGTCCGATGCTCACCGATGCCGATCTCGCCCCCATCGGCTGGTTCCGCCACCAGCCGCAGGCCTTGCGCGCCGCGATGCTGGCGCAGTTGCGCCCCATCACGCTCGCTGCCGGGCAGACCGCCTATCTGGAGGGGGATGAGGACACCGGCCTGTGGCTGATCCGCGACGGGCTGCTGCGGCTGGAGCTGCCGGTGGGGGAGGATCGCGCCGCGCTGATCGGGCTGATGCCGGGCGGCAGCGTGTTCGGCCGTTCGCGCATGGGCGGGGCAGCCTCGCGCATCGTCTCCGCCCGCGCCGCCCGCCCGACCCGCGCGCTGTTGCTGTCCGACCGGGCGATGGAGCGCATCGCGGCGGAGCATCCGCACATGTGGCGCGCGCTCAGCGAGGCGGTGCATGGCCAGCTCGACGCCGCGCTGGTCGCGCTGGCCCAGCAACTCACGCTCGCGCCGCTGGCGCGGGTCGCCGCCCGGCTGCTGCAGTTCGCGCAAGGCGCGGCGGTGCCGTTGGCCCAAGCCGATCTCGGCGAGCTCACCGGCCTGTCGCGCAAGGCGGTCAACGCGCATCTCGCCACGCTGGAGGCGCAGGGCCTGATCGCGCGCGGCTATCGTAACGTTATCGTAACAAGCAGGCCCGGATTGATGCGATATGCGCGATGATGGATAAGTTCCCATGCCCATACTGCTGATCGCCTGGCACAGCCGCACCGGCACCGCCCGCGCCCTCGCCGAAGCGGTGCAGGATGGCGCATTGGCCTGCGCAGAGGATGTCACGGTCCGCCTGATTGCCGCCGGCGATGTCAGCGCCGAGGACGCGTTGGCGGCCGACGGCCTCGTCTTCGCCTGCCCTGAAAATCTCGCCAGCATGTCCGGCGCCATGAAGGACATGGCCGACCGCCTTTACTATCCGCTGCTCGGTCGCATCGAAGGCCGCGCCTATGCGCTGGTCATCGCCGCAGGCACCGATGGCGAGGGTGCGGTGCGCCAGTGGCAGCGCATCGTCACCGGCTGGCGGCTCAGGCCCGTCGCCGAACCGCTGATCGTGCGCACCGGCGCGGATACGCCCGAGGCGATCCTGGCGACCAAGACGGTGCCCGCCGCCGTTCTGGAAAGGGCGCGAGACCTGGGCGCAGCAATGGCGGCCGGTCTGGCGATGGGCATATTCTGAGGCGCCACGGCGCCCAGACTCTATCGTCATTGCGAGCGTAGCGAAGCAATCCAGACCGGTTTGCGCCGACCCTGGATTGCTTCGCTACGCTCGCAAGGACGGGTTCGTGATTCGCAGTTTCGGCGCTACCCCCGGTCCGCCGTCATCACCGCATCGGAGGCGCGCAGGGTGGAGAGGATGCTCATCAGATGCTGGACGTCCTTCACCTCCAGCCCGACATCGTAGCTGTGGAACCCGCCTTCGCGCGATGACAGGCGCAGGTTGACGATATTGGCTCCGGCGCGGGCGATGATGCCGCTGACTTCCGCGAGCGTGCCCGGCTCGTTCTTGACCACCACCAGCAGCCGCGCGGTGCCGCCTTCGCTGTCCGCCTGCCAGCGCACGTCGATCCAGTCGGCATCCTCGCCATTGGCCAGCGCCTCGCAGTCGATGGCGTGGATTTCGATCCCCTCATTGGGGCGCGACAGGCCGACGATGCGGTCCCCCGGCACCGGATGGCAGCAATCGGCGAGCGTATAGGCGACCCCCGGGGTCAGCCCTTCGATGGTGATGGGGCGGGGCGGGCCGATCTTGACGCCGGCACGCTTCATGTCGGCGACGACGCCGGGCACCAGCGCCTCCATCACCACCGTGTCGCTCAGCCGCTGGCGGCCGATGGCGAAATGCAGCTCGGCGATGTCGGGCAGCTTCAGCCGTTCGAGCGCGCTGGCAATCGCCTTGTCCCCCACCTTGACCGGCAGGCGGCGGACGATGTCGTCGAACAGGCTCTTGCCCAGCGCGATGGTCTCGCCCCGCTCCTTGCCGCGCACATGGCGGCGGATGGCGGCGCGGGCCTTGCCGGTGGCGACAAAGCCCATCCACGCGGGCTCGGGCGTCTGCTTGTCGGACACCAGGATTTCGACGGTGTCGCCATTGTTGAGCTGGGTGCGCAGCGGCACCAGCCGGCCATTGACCTTGGCCCCCACCGTCCGGTCACCCAGCCGGGTGTGTACGGCATAGGCGAAGTCGACCGGCGTCGCGCCCTTGGGCAGCTGGTGCAGCGCGCCCTTGGGGGTGAAAGCGAAGATCCGGTCCTGGTACATCGCCATGCGGGTGTGTTCGAGCAGCTCGTCGGCATCCTGCGCGGTGTCGAGAATCTCGACCAGGTCGCGGATCCAGCTCGCCTGCCCGTCGGGGCGGGTGCCCTGCTTGTAGGCCCAGTGCGCGGCCAGACCGAACTCGCCCTGGCGATGCATGTCGCGGCTGCGGATCTGGATTTCGACGCGCATGTTCTCGCCGCGCATCACTGTGGTGTGCAGCGATTGATAGCCATTGCGCTTGGGGGTCGAGATGAAATCCTTGAACCGGCCGGGCACCATTTTCCACTTGCGGTGGATGATGCCCATCGCACGATAGCAGTCGTCCGGGCTCGGCGTGATGACGCGGAACGCCATGATGTCGGTGACCTGCTCGAAGCTGACGTGCCGTTCCTGCATCTTGCGCCACACCGAATAGGGGTGCTTGGCGCGACCCTTGACCTCGGCATCGATACCATTGGCGGCGAGCAGCGTGCGCAGCTCCTCGCTGATCTTCTCCACCCGGTCGATGCCGCCGCGGGTCAGCTTGTCGAGCTGGCCGGTGATACTGGCATAAGCATCGGGCTCCAGTTCCTTGAAGGCCAGCAGCTGCATCTCGCGCATGAATTCGTACATGCCCACCCGCTCGGCCAGCGGTGCATAGATATCCAGCGTCTCGCGGGCGATGCGGCGGCGCTTTTCAGGTTTGGGGATGAAATGTAGCGTGCGCATGTTGTGCAGCCGGTCGGCCAGCTTGACCAGCAGCACGCGGATGTCGTCGGACATCGCCAGCAGGAACTTGCGCAGATTTTCCGCCGCCTTCTCGCGCTCGGTTTCGGCGGAAATCTCCTTCTGTTCGATCTGGCTCAGCTTGGTGACCCCATCGACCAGCCGCGCCACCTCTTCTCCGAACAATCGCTCGATTTCCTCGTGCGTGGTCAGCGTATCCTCCAGCGTATCGTGGAGCATCGCGGTGATGATGGTTTCCTGATCCATCTTGAGGTCTGTCAGCAGGCCGGCGACCTCGATCGGGTGACTGAAATAGGGGTCGCCGCTGGCGCGCTTCTGGCTGCCGTGCTTCTGCACCGTGAAAACATAGGCACGGTTCAGCGCATCCTCATCGGCATCGGGGTCATAGTCCCGCACTTTTTCGACAAGTTGGTACTGGCGCAGCATGCCCCCAAGGTTGTCGTTTCCGATGCCCGTTGCAACCGCTTTATTGCTGTTCTGCTTGACTCTGCAGGGTTGGCCGCTATGGGCAACCGCGACCGGCGGGTCTGCCCGCCGTCACCGTCCGAGACAGTTGGTGGGGCGCTTCTTCCCTTTGCGGAAGGATGGCTCCTTAAATTGCCAGCCTAGACGGGGACATGTCTTTCACCGGATGCCGCACCGTCTGGCGGCGCCTCCGGCGTTCGCTGGCCTTCGCGCCAGCATGACCATTCCCCACGGATGAGAAGAATGGCGGTTTGCAGCTGCGGGTTTGTGCCCGTGCCTGTTTGCCGCCTGGTTTAGCCGCAGCGGGGTCAAATCCCGCTGCATGAGTGAAAGGAATGGCATGGACCGCAATCAGAAGGCCGACGTTGTCGCCGCGTTGCGTGAAACCTTGTCCGGAGCCGGCGCGGTTGTGGTTACCCGCAACCACGGCATGACCGTCGCCCAGTCGATGGCTCTCCGGAACAAGATGCGCGACGCTGGTGCCAGCTTCAAGGTCACCAAGAACCGTCTTGCCAAGATCGCGCTCGAAGGCACCGCCTATACCGGACTCGGCGACATGCTGACCGGTCCGACCGGACTTGCGACCAGTGACGACCCCGTCACGGCCGCCAAGATCGCGGTCGAATTCGCCAAGACGACCGACAAGTTCGAAATCGTCGGCGGCGGCATGGGCGATACCGTGCTTGATGTGAACGGCGTCAAGGCTCTGGCCGAACTGCCGTCGCTCGATGAGCTCCGCGCGAAGATCGTCGGCCTGGTACAGGCCCCGGCGACCAAGCTGGCGCAGATCGCTGCAGCACCCGCAGGCCAGCTGGCCCGCGTGTTCGGCGCCTACGCGGCCAAGGAAGACGCATAATCCGTTTGAGTGAACCAGCCCGCGCGCACGCTGCGCCGGCATGAAAGACATGGAGTGAAGAAAATGGCTGATCTCGCCAAGATTGTTGAAGACCTGTCGGCTCTGACCGTCCTCGAAGCTGCTGAGCTGTCGAAGATGCTGGAAGAAAAGTGGGGCGTTTCGGCTGCTGCTGCTGTTGCCGTCGCTGCTGGCCCGGCTGCTGCCGTCGCTCCGGCCGAAGAAGAAAAGACCGAATTCGACGTGATCCTGACCGGCGACGGTGGCAACAAGATCAACGTCATCAAGGAAGTCCGCGCGATCACCGGTCTGGGCCTGGGCGAAGCCAAGGCGCTGGTCGAAGGGGCGCCGAAGGCCGTCAAGGAAGGCGTCAGCAAGGCTGAAGCCGAAGAACTCAAGAAGAAGATCGAAGCTGCCGGCGGTACCGTCGAGCTCAAGTGATCTTCTCGCCTGCAAGGGCGGAGTGACACGGAAAGGGCGCCCCCACCAGGGAGGCGCCCTTTTTGTTTGCGTGAGCGGCGCGCGTGGTGCGCGGCAGGCGTTGCGCTCAGCGCGCGGGCGTCGCGCGATACTGGCGCCGGGAATCGTCCAGCCAGTCATTTCGGCCGACGGTACTTTCGTTTGCCTGCTGCTCCTGCTTGTCGAGGAAGCGCGCGCGGCGCAGGCGGTTGCGGCGAGTCAGGAACGGATTGTCGGCTGTGGGGCCGTCATCGACCATTGCCTCATGACGACCGACCGCCGTGCTGCGCGGCTTGGTGCCGCGCGGGCCGATGCTGGTCGGGACGCTGGTCTGCGCCTGCATCTGCGGCTGACGGACCGGCGCGGCGGCGTTCGTCACGGCTGCAGGCGCGACAGCAGGGCTCGGCACCTCGGCGCGGGGCTGCGGGACGGGCGGCGGCGGTGCTTTGCTGGCGGCAATCACGTCGAACGGCGGTGCGTCCGGGTCCCGGCGTCGGCGATTGAGCAGAGCCACGCCGAGGATACCGCCTATCGCCACGGCACCACAGATCAGGCCCAGTTCGGTGGTCGACAGGCCATCGTCGCTGACGGTCTCATTCGTCACGGTGGCGGGGGCAACAGGCTCATTGGTGAACGGCGGGGTGGCGACCGCGCCGCTGTCTTCAACAGGGAGATCGGCAACAGCAGGAGCCGACGTCTCCTCAGCCGATTGTATCGGGGCGGGGGCCGCTGCCACGGCTGCGTTGCGCGGGGCGGAGCGGCTGGCAGCCGGCGGGGCGCGGCGAGCCGGCGCGGCAGCGACCGGTGCTGTGGTGGGCTCGGCGGCGACCGGCGCGGGCGGCGGCTGGGGGATGGTTTCGCCCGGCGCCGGCTGCGTCGGCTCGGTCGGCGGTACCGGTTGCGGCAGGATGATCTGCGGTGCCGGTGCCGTCGGTGTCGCGGCCGGCGCGGTCAGTTCGTGCGCGAGCACGCTGGTGGAAGGGAGGGCCAGCACCGCGGCAATCGCGGCGCTGGCCGTGCGAAGGGAGAGGGGGGCTTTGTGTGTCATGCCCGCTCAACGCGTCTTGCCGCACTAGCGACGCGACCCGTCGTCATTTTTGCCGACCAGCAGTGGCACTGGCGCGACGAACCGATCTGGTTCATTTGGCGTTCAGCCGGATCGGCCTGTCAAGCATCGTTTAAATCGTCCGGCCCCACCGCACCACTGCACCGGTCGAGGAGCACGTGTCGGAGGGGCCTGCTTCGACAAGCGCAGCGCTGCGGGTCGGTCACGCCGGTTCAGCGCCGGTGTGGCCTTGCTTTACTGCCCGTGGAATTGCGCGACCGCGCGGCTTACCGACTGCATCATCGCCATGCGCTGCGGGATGCTGGCGGTGGTGTCGGCGATCATCACCGCGACAGCGTAACGCGTGCCATCGGGCGCGGTGAGGATGGCGATATCGTTATAGCCCGTGGATACCGCGCCGAGCACCTGCCCGGTTCCGGTCTTGTGCGCGACCTGCCAGCCGGCCGGCACGCCCGCGCGCAGCCGCTGCGGCCCGCTGCGGGTACGGTGCATGGTGTCGATGATCAATTGCGTCGATGCCGGTGACAGCAGCTCGCCGCGCGCCAGCCGCGCCAGCGCCGTCACGATCGCGTCGGGGCTCGCGCCGTCTTCCGGGTCCGCCAGATAGCGTTGCAGCGCCTGCTGGCGGATGGCGAGCGGCAGAGCCTCCCGCGCGACCTGGAAGCTGTTGCCCGCCGAATAGCGCTGTTGCCAGTCGAGCCCGGCGATGCGGCTCTGCAACAGCCGCTCGCCGGGGCCGAAGCGGATGCGGCCAAGCTCGTGCCGCTCGATGAAGCGCCGCACGGCATCCGGCCCGCCGGCGTGACGCAGCAGCGCGTCATTGGCGCTGTTGTCGCTGCCGGTGATGGCGAGATCGAGCAAGGCGGCAGCGCTTTCCTGCACGGTGCCTTCGCGCCGCACCCGCGCTGCCAGCGGCTGGTGGAACAGCGTCAGATCGTCGGGGGTGATGGCGATGCGGTCGGACAGGCTCACCTCGCCGCGATCGACCCGGTCGAGCAATGTCAGCGACACCCATAATTTGGAGACGCTCTGCTGCGGGAAAAATTCGGCGCCGCGCCGCGAGACCAGCCAGTCGCCGTCGATGCGGCGGATGGCGATGCCGGTACGACCCGGGAAGGTCCGCCAGATCTCATGGATCACCGGCTCCAGCCCCGCTGGCGGGCGGCTGACGCCGGGATCGAAGCGCGACGGCACCGGTGCGGGCTGCTGCGGCAGCGGTTGCGGCGACCAGGGCCGGTCCCCGGTGGTGCTGGCGACCGGCGGCGTCGGCGTGCGCGTTTGCGGCACCGTGCCGGCGCAGGCAGCGAGCGCCAGCGTCGCTACCGCCATGATCAGCGCGCTTGCCCTGTGCCTGTTGCTGCCCATCGATTCTGTCCCGCCTCCCGAAGGCCCCTGTCTGCCCGCCTTTTGCCCGCCGCACCTAGGCCGGCTGCGACGAACGATTCTCCCAGCACGACGAAGCGTTGTCGCGGGCATGCCCGTCGCTGCGGACGGCCGCGCTCGCCGCGCATGCATCACAAAAAATGGCCCGGAGCTCTCGCTCCGGGCCAGGCGGTTCGCAGGAGGAACCTCGGTTGGGGACCGCTTCCGTTCCGTTAGGGAAGGGAGAGAGGACGGAGCGGCGACGGCCCCCGAGCTGGTGATCTCAATAATTGTAGGCACGTTCCCCATGATCGGTGAGGTCGAGGCCTTCGCGCTCGCCTTCCTCGCTGGGACGAAGACCGATGGTGAATTTGAGTCCAAAGAAGAGGACGGCCGAGACCAAGGCGGTCCACATGATCGTCCAGCCCACGGCCTTGATCTGGGTGATCAACTGCGCGCCCATGTCATAGCTGCCTGCCACCGCCGGGAAGACGGTGTAGTCGAAGAAGCCCTGACCGCCGAGCGCCGGATCGGCGACGATGGCGGTACCGATCGCGCCGACGATGCCGCCCACGCCGTGCACGCCGAACACGTCGAGCGTGTCGTCATAGCCCAGCTTGTTCTTCACGAAGGCGACGAACAGGTAGCAGAAGCCCGAAGCCGCGAAGCCGAGCAGGATCGAGGTCATCGGGGCAGCGAAACCGCTGGCCGGGGTGATAGCGACCAGACCGGCAACCGCCCCGGTGACCGCGCCGAGCAGCGACGGCTTGCCGTGGTGGAACTGCTCGATCAGGCACCAGGCGACAGCGGCGGCTGCCGTGGCGACAAAGGTGTTGATGAAGGCGAGCGCGGCGAGGCCATTGGCTTCGAGGTTGGACCCGGCGTTGAAGCCGAACCAGCCCACCCACAGCAGCGAGGCGCCGATCATGGTCATGGTCAGGCTGTGCGGAGGCGTCGCTTCCTTGCCGTAACCGACCCGCTTTCCGACGATAAGGCAGCCGACCAGACCGGCGATACCGGCGTTGATGTGCACCACGGTGCCACCGGCGAAGTCGAGCGCGCCCCAGCCCCACAGCAGACCGGCATCGGTCGGCGCGTCGGGCAGGAAGTCCGGACCCGCCCAGTACCAGACCTGGTGGGCGATCGGGAAATAGGCGAGCGTCAGCCACAGCACCGTGAAGATGATCAGCGGCGTGAACTTCACCCGCTCCGCGAACGCGCCGACGATCAGCGCCGGCGTGATGCAGGCGAAGGTCATCTGGAAGACGATGAACGCATATTCGGGGATGTAGACATTGTTGCTGAAGGTCGCGGCAAAGGTGCCGGCATTGACGTTGGCGAGAAACGCCTTGTCGAACCCGCCGACCAGCGCCGGGAAGGGCGTGCCGGTGGAGGTGAAGGCCATGCTGTAGCCCCAGCCGACCCAGACCAGCGCGGCGACGCTGACGATCATGAACACCTGCATCAGGATGCTGAGCATGTTCTTGGTGCGCACGAGGCCGCCGTAGAACAGCGCGAGCGCCGGGATCGACATCAGCAGCACCAGCGCCGAGCTGATCAGCATCCAGGTGGTGTCGCCCTTGTCGACCATGCCTGCCATCTGTTCGACGGTCGGCGCCTTGATCGGCCCGTCTGCGGCCGCGGCGACGGTGGCGGCGGCTGCGGTCGCGGCATCGCCGGCGGCAGTGGTCGCGGCCTCGGTGGCGGCAGCAGCCCAGCTGGCCGCGCTCGATACCAAGGCAGTGGCCGCCGCACCGATTGCGGCGGTTCGTGCAAATAGTCGCTGCATTCCCCTGTGGTCCTTTATGGTTGATGCGTCATGGTCCGGAAACGGTGCGGTCACAGCGCGGCCTCCCCGGTTTCGCCGGTGCGGATGCGGACGGCTTCGGCCACGTCGAGCACGAAAATCTTGCCGTCGCCGATGTTGCCGGTGCCGGCGGTCTGCTGGATCACCTCGACCGCGCGCGGAGCGATGGCGGCGTCGCAGACCAGTTCGATTTTCACCTTGGGCACCATGTTGGTGGCATATTCGGCACCGCGATAAATCTCGGTCTGCCCCTTTTGCCGCCCGAAGCCCTTGACCTCGGTCACGGTCATTCCGCTGACGCCGAGGCCGGTGAGCGCCTCGCGCACCTCGTCCAGCTTGAACGGCTTAATGATGGCTATGATCAGTCGCATGCGCCCCCCTTTGTCAGTGCTGCTGCACAGCAAAGCGATGCAATGGGCGTGCCAGACGCATCAATACGTCGGATCAGGCCCGTTCTGGCGGGAAAAGTTGCGCAAGCACCTGAAAATTTGTGCAACTGCGAAGCAGTGCTGCCTGTTTTTCAGGCAGTAGTCGGGGTCAATCGCCGAGAATGATGTCAGCCCAGACCGGCAGATGGTCCGATGCGCGGGCGCTGAGCGCGCTGTGGTGCACTCCGCTCGCGTCCGCCCGGACCGGACCTGACAGGATGATGCGATCGAGCATGGCCATCGGCTGGCGGCTGTGGAAGCTGCGGCCCGGGGCCAGGATCTGGCATCCGGCAAATTCACGCAGAGCGCCGCCGGTGGGAGACCATTCGTTGAGATCCCCCATCAGCACGGTCGGGCAGCGGTGCGGGCACGCCTCGACATGCGCAAGGATGGTGCGCACCTGCTGGCGCCGGCGGATGCCAGAGATATCGAGATGCATGCCGACGACGCGGACGCGGTGCCCGCCGATCACGAGATCGGCCCTGATCGCCCCGCGCGGCTCCAGCGTCGGCAGCGGCACGATCGCCGCGTCGCGCACCTCGACCTCCTTGCGCACCAGCAGTGCATTGCCGTGCCAGCCGATGCTGTCCGGGCGCGTATCGAGCGGCACCGGCTTGTACAGGCCATGGTCGTCGATCATCGCCAGCGGCAGACAGGAGTGGCGCTGGCCGAACCGTCGGTCCGCTTCCTGCAGCGCGACAATGTCCGCCCCTATTTCCTTGAGCACGGTCAGGATGCGTTCCGGATCGCGCCGCCGGTCCAATCCCACGGCTTTGCGGATATTGTAGCTTGCGACCCTCAGCTTCACGGCATGGCCTCGCGCAGCACCGCCGCGGCCTCGTCCCGCTGCTCCGGGAGCACCATCAGCCGCACCGGGATGAGGAAGCCGACACCTTCGCCGATGTTCATGCTGCCGTCGAAACAGAAGGCCGGGATGCCGACACTTTCCAGCCGTCCGCGCGCCAGCTCGGCTTCATGGGCGTTGGCGAAGCGCGCCAGCTCGACAAGGCTCATGACCGCTCAGTCACCCGGCATCGCGGACGCATCCCCGGCGATGAAGCGATCGGTGGCGCGGGTAGGCAGGCCGTCAATGCTGCGGGTGCGCGTTGCCATCTTGGCGGCCCATTTTTCGGGGTCGGACTGGGCATGCGCCTTCTTGAGCGTCGGGCGCTCGCGCTCCAGCGCCATCATGGGCACGCCCCAGCCGCAACTGGTCTGGACACTGTCCACGGCGATGTCGAAAATCTGGCGTGTGCCGGGCAGCAAGGTGAAATGCTCGGCCAGCGCCGCCCAGTCCGCGTCCTGCGGCAGCACCGGCCTGCCCCGGCCATAGATGCGCAGGATCAGCGCGGTGCGATCGAAGGCGCAGAACATGATGGTAATGCGACCCTGGTCTGGTTGGTCCGCCGCCAGATGGGCATGCGTCTCATTGCCCGACCCGCCAAGGTCGAGATAGGCCACCCGGTCGTCGGCGAGGATGCGGAAGGCATCATATCCCTTGGGCGACAGGTTGATGCGGCCCTCGGCAGCAGCGGTGGCGGTAAAGAACATCGGCTGCTTGGCGATGAAGGCACGATGATCGGCGGTAAGCGTGTCGGTGAATTCCATGCATTTCGATCTTATCATGCGGACATGCCAGAGCAAGGGAGGTCAATGAAGCAGACCGTCCGATCAATATCTTGTGGGCGCTGCGCGGGCGCGGGAGGTTGGCGGATCGCAAGCGGGATTGGCTCGGTGGGGAAGACTTAATATCCGGCCTCGGCTGGACGCACTGTCGGGAACTTACGAATGACGCGGTCCACTTTGGCAACAATGTGAACAGGCGCGCCTCTGTGCACCATCATATGGTCCAGACACTCCAATATGGCTTTCAATTTGTTCGTCGGCGCAGTGGGCAGGCTCGCAGCGCGAAACATGGCTGGCTGTTTCTGGAAGCTGCGATTGAACAGACGGTCATGATGGGCACAAATGTTTCGGAGGTCCACGAGGCATTCGAGCCAGCTGGTAAACACCTGATCGGACCGGATGCCGAACTGCGCGGCGATCTTGGTCCTCAAGCCCCCTTCAAGGCGCTGGAATATGTACGAGGCCGCACCGAAGGTCAGAAATTCCTTCATAGTCCAGATCGGCGGCAATGCGGGGTCGCTGTAGGTTTGCCGATAGTGCTTTGCGCGCGGGTCTTTCGAACCGCTGTATATTTTGAGGAAGCTGGCATTCGCTTCACAGCTTGCCGTTGCATCCCGGTAAATTCCGAGATCATGGTAAGGGTGGCTGCCAAAAGCATCGCTGAGTGTTTCAGATATCGAATTACGAAGCAGCAGCTCGAACTGGCCTACAGCAGAAAAACATGAATCCCGCAGTTTCATGTCGCATTCGTAGAGGCGAATAATGTCTTGATAGGTCGTACCTGGATGGAAAGGACGACCGGGCAGAGTGGTGTCGCGCCGACTGAGGAAATAAATGCGTAAGCGCTCGTAGCCGATGGCTTCGATTTTACGAGCCGCCACATTCGGGCGACTGATCACCAATCCCTTGGCACGGAGGTGAGCGATGCGTTGAATTGCCGTGGCGTGCGGCTTTGTGTAGGCGATCATTACTAATCACAAAAACGAAGGGCCGCCCTTTTGCACTCCCCAAAGGGGACGTGTGGCGACCCATGACTCCTCCCACGTAGACCTGAACGCGGTCTTTTGCAAGCTTTTTATAGGTTTCTTTGACTGCGTTCACGTTTAGCCCCGTCGGTCAAAGCTCACGCCGCGGTCCCGCCCACCGTTATGCCTTCGATCAGCAGGGTCGGCTGGCCGACGCCGGCGGGTACGCCCTGGCCGCCTTTGCCGCAGACGCCGATGCCTTCGTCGAGCTCGAGATCGTTGCCGATGCCGATGACGCGTTTCAGCACTTCCGGCCCATCGCCGATCAGGGTCGCGCCCTTGATCGCGTCGCCGATTCGCCCGTTCTTCACGCGCCACGCCTCGGTGCAGGAGAAGGTGAATTTACCCGAGACGATGTCGACCTGTCCGCCACCGAAGCTGGTGCAGTAGATGCCATCCTTGACGCGGGAGAGCAGCTCGGCGGGGTCGTCCCGACCGGCTTTCATGAAGGTGTTGGTCATGCGCGGCATGGGGGCGTGGGCGTAGCTTTCGCGGCGGCCGTTGCCGGTCGGCTCCATGCCCATCAGCCGCGCGTTCATCCGGTCCTGCATATAGCCGCGCAGGATGCCGTCTTCGATCAGCACCGTCTCACGCGTCGGCGTGCCTTCGTCGTCGATGGTCAGCGATCCGCGCCGCCCGCCGGAGACGGGGGAGGACAGGCTGCCGTCGTCGACCACGGTCACGCCGGGCGCGGCGACGCGTTGGCCGATGCGGCCGGAAAAGGCGCTGGTGCCCTTGCGGTTGAAATCGCCTTCGAGGCCGTGGCCGATCGCTTCGTGGAGGATGATGCCCGGCCAGCCGGGGCCGAGCAGCACGGTCATTTCCCCCGCCGGTGCATCGACCGAGCCAAGATTGTTCAGCGCCTGCGCCAGCGCCTTGTCGATCCCGCGGTTCCATGTCTCAGGTGCGAACAGGTCATCGTACATCCGCCGTCCGCCAATGCCGAAGCTGCCGCTTTCCCGCCGCCCCTTCTCCTCGACGACGATGCTGACGTTGAGCCGCACCAGCGGGCGCACATCGGTGGCGACAAAGCCGTCGGCACGGACGATCTCGACCACGCTCCACGTGCCGACCAGCCCGACCGACACCTGCACCACCCTGGGGTCGCGCGCCCGCGCGGCAGCGTCGACCTGCTGGCACAGCGCCACCTTGTCGGCAAAGGGCACCAGATCGAGCGGGTTCCTATCGCTGTAGAGATGGCGATTGGTGCGCGGCGGCGGCGCGGCGGCCGGCTGGCGGGCCGGATCGATCAGCCGCAGCGTCGCCATCGACCGGCGGATGGCATCGGCGCTGATCTCCCCGGCCTGGGCGAAACCGGTCATCTCGCCCGACACTGCGCGCAGGCCGAAGCCGGCGTCGGTCGAATAATCTGCGGTCTTGAGCTGTCCGTCGTCGAAGCCGAGCGACTCGCTGAGCTTATACTGCAGGTAGAGCTCGCCATCCTCTGCGCCGGCCAGCGCCTGTGCGGTCAACCGGACCGCATCGTCGGGGTCGAGCCGGTCGGGGCGGTAGAGAAGGGCGCGGGGATCGGGTGCTGCGGTCATCCCGCCGATATGGGGCAGCCTGCGATCAAAGACCAGAGCTGCGGTCGGCGGCCTGGTTGTGGCCGGTGTCCGCGCCGGTCTGTGCGACCCCGTCGGCCACGCCGCCGATCAGGATGAACCGGCGATCGCAATAGCCGCAATCGACATAGCCGTCCGCCGGATCGATCTGCAGCCAGACGCGCGGGTGCCCGAGCGCGGTTCTGGCGACGTCGCTGGCCCCCATGCAGGAAACGCGGGCGCTGTCGGTGCGGATGGTTTCGGGCGGCTGAATCATGGCGGCGCGATTATCATTGCGGCGCGCGCCGGGCAATCGGCTTTGCGCGGCACGCGTCAAAGGTAGATGATGGTCACCTCGAACGTGCCGGAATAGGTGCCTTCCTGCTGGTTGGCCGCGACATTGAGCACGCCCCCGACACGAATGGCGGAAGTCGCGCTGGGACCGAAAATGCGCAGCGTCGGCCCGTCGATCATCATCGGATTGGCGGTCATGGTGCCGCCGGTGCCGTTGGTCAGCACCGGGTTGCTGCCCAGCGCGATGATGAACAGCCGGTTGGCGACACCGGTGGCGACGAAGTTCGCGGGGCCGGGCGTGCCGCCGGCCGCGACCGTGCCGCCGGTGGTGCTGCGCGTGCCGGTGGCCGGGTTGACCGTCGCGGTCCCCGCAGTCGTCCCGTGAACCAGTGTGCCGAAGTCGAGATCGCTGGTGTTCACCACCGACAGGGGATTGAGCACGACGCCCCTCCCCGTGGCTGGCGTGGATTGCGCGGCAGCGGGCAGGGCGGTGGCGAAGGCCGCTGCAGTGATGGCCCAGCGAAGGGCGCAAGGGGGATGTTTGGTCACGACGGCGGCTCTAGCAGCCATGCCTGACCACAGGGTGACGGGCCTAGGTAAACGCGGCGCTAACCCGTGCCACTGCCCCTCGCTACTGATAATTGAGCGTGATCGAGAAGGTGCCGGTGTAGTTGCCGGCGGCCTGATTGGCGCCGACAGCAAGCCGCGCGCCAAGCGGAAAGTTGAACTGGCCGATGGTGCTGGTGATGCGGAAGCGCAGCGGCGTGGTGGTGAGGATCGCGGTCGGCGTCGAGCCAATCTCGAACTGCGACAGCGTCATCGGTGCGCCCGGTCCGGTCAGCTGGATGGTGTTGGCCGATACATTGATTAGCACCTGCTGGTTGAAGCTGCCGAGCCCGGCGAAGCGGGCGGGCTGGTGGGTGTTGCCGACCACCGTCACCCCGCCGGTGACGGTTCGGCTGCCGTCGGGCAGGATGCGCACGACCCCCGCCGTCGGGCCGGGGATGATGTCACCGAAATCGAGATCCTGCACGCGAAAGAAGGACAGCTGGCGCAGCACGATCGACTTGGCTTCGGCCTGCCGCGTGCGCGTCGGCCCCTGCGTCTGCTGCGCTTCGGCGGGTTGCGCAGCGACGGCAAGCGTCAGCGCGCCAAGCGCGCCGGCCCACATGCGGTGGATGCGCGACTTGCCTCGCGCCGGATATGGTCTGGTCCCCATGGAAGCCGCTTTGGCACAGGCCATCTGCACAGCCGGTTTCCGGTGATGGTAAATGGATGCTTTACCTTCGGCGCATCTGTATTTGCGCTTTGCACCGGCGACGCGCTAAGCGCGGGCGCATGACAGACGCCGCCCTGACCATCGAATCCCTTTGCAAAGTCTATGCAGGGGGCAAGCGCGCACTCGACAATGTCAGCCTCACCATCCCGCGCGGCATGATCTACGGCCTGCTCGGCCCCAATGGCGCGGGCAAATCGACCACGATCAACATCCTGTCGGGCATGGTCCGCAAGACGTCCGGCCATGCCACTATCTGGGGCTTCGACATCGATGCCGATCCGCGCAACGCCAAGGCGTCGATCGGCATCGTCCCGCAGGAGATCGTGTTCGATCCCTTCTTCACGCCGATGGAGACACTGGAGCTGGTCGCAGGCCTGTATGGCGTGCCCAAGGGCAAGCGGCGCAGCCTGGAATTGCTGCGCGCAGTCGGGCTGGAGGACAAGGCGGATGCCTATGCCCGCACCCTGTCCGGCGGCATGAAGCGCCGCCTGCTGGTGGCCAAGGCGCTGGTGCATTCGCCGCCGATCATCGTGCTCGACGAGCCGACCGCCGGCGTCGACATCGAGCTGCGCGAGCAGCTGTGGAATTACGTCCGCCAGCTCAATCGCGAGGGCGTGACGGTGGTGCTGACCACCCACTATCTCGAGGAAGCCGAGGAGCTGTGCGATCGCATCGCCATCATCAACCACGGCCGCGTCATCGCCGACAAGCCGACGCGTGAGCTGGTCGGCATGGCGCGGGAAAAGGCGGTGGTGCTGACCCTTTCCGGCGACGTCACCACCCTGCCCGACCATGGCAGCTTCGAGAAGGTCGAGCAGACCGGCGCGCACGAAATCACCATCAGCTACAACAAGGACCACGCGAATGCGGGCGACGTGCTGGCGGCGGCAACCGCGGCCGGCCTGAAGATCGTCGACGTCTCGACGCGCGAGGCGGATCTCGAGGACGTGTTCGTGCAACTGACCCGGGCGGCGTGACCCGGTGTCGGATTACGACGTCATCATCATCGGCTCCGGCGCGGCTGGCCTTACCGCCGCACTGACGCTGGCGGACCGGCATCGCGTGCTGGTGCTGGCCAAGGGGGCGCTCAGCGATGGCTCCACGGCTTGGGCACAGGGCGGGATCGCGGCGGTCCTCGAACCCGGCGACACGTTCGAAAGCCATATCGAGGACACGATGGTCGCGGGCGCGGGGCTCAACCAGCGCGATGTCGTCGAATTCGTGGTCGAGAATGCGCCGGCGGCGATCGAGCGGCTGGCCGATCTGGGCGTGCCGTTCAACGGCGGCGATGTTTCGCTGGGCGAACGCTGGCACCTGACGCGCGAGGGCGGGCACAGCGCGCGGCGCATCGTCCATGTCGACGACGCGACCGGCGCGGCGGTGCAGCGCGCGCTGGAAAAGGCGGCGGCGGCCAATCCCAACATCGTGCTGAAGCCTGACATGGTCGCCATCGACCTGATCACCGGCCGCCACCAGGAACAGTATAGCGGGGCCGGCCATGTCTGGGGCCTCTATGCTTTCAACCGGGCGACCGGCGCGGTCGAGACGCTGACCGCACGCGCCACCATCCTCGCCACCGGCGGGGCAGGGCGTGCCTATCTGTTCAGCACCGCGCCGCGCGGCGCCACCGGGGACGGCATCGCCATGGCGTGGCGCGCGGGGGCGCGCGTCGCCAACATGGAATTCATGCAGTTCCACCCGACCTGCCTCTACAATCTGGAGGTCAAGAATTTCCTGATCACCGAGGCGGTGCGCGGCGAGGGCGGCAAACTGGTCAACCCGCAGACCGGCAAGCATTTCATGCAATATTACGACCCGCGGCTGGAGCTGGCGCCGCGCGATGTCGTCGCCCGCGCCATCGACGCCGAGATCAAGCGCTATGGCCTCGACTATGTCCACCTCGACATCAGCCACATGCCTGCCGATTTCGTGAAGGGCCATTTCCCCAACATCTATGACAAGCTGATCGGTCTCGGCATCGACATCACGCGCGAGCCGATCCCGGTGGTGCCGGCGCAGCATTATACCTGCGGCGGGGTGATGGTGGACAAGGCCGGGCGCACCGACCTGCCCGGGCTCTACGCCGCGGGCGAAGTGACGATGACCGGCCTGCACGGCGCCAACCGCCTCGCCTCCAACTCGCTGCTCGAATGCTTCGTCTATGGCGAGGCAGCGGCGCGCGACATCATCGCCCGCTTCGACGAATTGCCGCAGCCGCCACCGATCCGTGGCTGGGACGAAAGCCGCGTGACCGAGGCCGACGAGGAAGTGATCGTCCAGCACAACTGGCGCGAGATCCGCCGCTTCATGTGGGACTATGTCGGCATCGTGCGCACCACCAAACGGCTGGAACGCGCCATGCACCGGGTCAACCTGCTCGCGCAGGAGGTGGACGATTATTACGGCAATTTCCGCGTCACGCCCGACCTCATCGAGCTGCGCAACCTGCTCGAAGTCGCCCGCCTGATCGTCCGCTCCGCGCTGCGCCGGCGGGAAAGCCGCGGACTGCACTACACCACCGACTATCCGGCGACAGCGGCGGAGGCGGTGGATACGGTGCTGGTGCCTTAGCCCCCGAACCCCTCCCGCAAAAACCGCTCCGCCACCCCCGCGTGCCACGCCGCGCCGCGGGCCATGACGCTGTCGTCGAGGACCATGTGGTTGGAGTGGAGGCCGCAGCAGGTGCGCCAGTCGGCGCCTTCGTGGCTGGCGCCGAGCCAGAACATCGCGCCGGGCACTTTTTCCAGCACATAGGCGAAATCTTCCGCGCCCATCACCGGATGCTCCATGCGACGCCAGGCGTCGGCACCGAACAGGTCGCGCACCACCTCTGCACCGAAATCGACCGCGCGGCTGTCGCAGATGGTCACCGGGAAGCCCTCGGTAATCTCGACCTCCGCCGTGCAGCCATGCGCCGCCGCGATGTTGGGCGCGAGGCGGCGCAGTTCGTCGGCCACCCGCGCACGCTGGCCGGGGCTGAGGGTGCGGATGGTGCCGAGCAGCTCGGCGGTTTCGGGGATGATGTTGTTGGTGGTGCCGGCGCTGATCTTTGCCACCGTCACCACCGCGGGATCGAACACCGAGACGCGGCGGGTGACCATGGTCTGAATTGCCGAGACAATGGCGCAGGCGACCGGGATGGGGTCGACCGCGTCGTGCGGCATCGAGGCATGGCCGCCCGCGCCACGCACCACGATGCGCAGCACGTCCGACGAGGCGAGCAGCGCGCCGCCCTTGCTGGCAAACAGGCCGTGCGGGGCGTTGGGCATGATGTGGAGCGCGAAGGCGGCATCGGGCAGCGGATCGATGAGGCCATCGTCGAGCATGAAGCGCGCGCCATGATGCCCCTCCTCGCCCGGCTGGAACATGAACATGACGGTGCCGGTCAGTTCCTCCCGCCGCGCACAGAGCAGCTTCGCCGCGCCGACCAGCATCGCGACATGCGTGTCATGCCCGCAGGCGTGCATCGCGCCGTCGATGGTGCTGCCATAGTCGACCCCGGTCTCCTCGGTCAGCGGCAGGGCGTCCATATCCCCGCGCAGCAGCACGCGCCGACCATTGCCCCCGCCGCATTCCAGCGTGGCGACGAGGCCGGTGGTCGACGGCCCTTCGCGGAAGCTGAGCGGCAGACCGGCCAGCGCCTGCTTGATCTTGGCCAGCGTCAGCGGATTATGCAGGCCAAGCTCGGGCTCGCGGTGGATGGCGCGGCGCAGCGCGACGAGATCGGGCAGAAGGGTGGTCGCGGCAGCATGCCAAGCGTTGGTGGGTGCGTTCATGGGGGCGGCTCCTGAAGGTCGTGGCGTATCCTGACGTCGGCCGCTGCGGAAGTCGAGCGGGTCGACGTGACCGCAGTCACGTGTCCGCACGCGCCGGGCAGGGTATCGATTCGCAACCGTAGCGAAGGATTGACCATGGCCGAGGCGAAAGTCACCGATCCGCCCGCAGCGGCTGTCGTTGCCGATGCAGCAGTGCTGGCCACTGCGCTGGACGCACAGATACCCCCACGCCGTGCCGGCCATCTGCTGATTGCGACGTGGAACATCCGTGCTTTCGGCAATCTCACGCGCAAATGGCGGAGCACCCAAAGCGATGAGCCCAAGCGCGATCTTGCCTCGGCGGTGCACATCGCTGCCATCCTCAAGCGATTCGATGTCGTCGCCGTGCAGGAGGTAAAGGCCAATCTGCGCGCCTTGCGCGATGTCCTGAAGGTGCTCGGTCCCGATTGGGGCTTCGTGATGACCGACGTCAATACCGGCGACAAGGGCAATGACGAACGGCTCGCCTTCCTGTTCGACACGCACCGCGTCAAACTGTCCGGCCTCGCCTGCGAACTGGTCATCCCTGAGGACCCCAGCTCGTCGCTGCACATGAGCGCCAACGCATTCCAGCGCCAGTTCGTCCGCACGCCCTATGCCGTCAGCTTTCAGGTCGATGGCCAGACTTTCGTTCTGATCACCCTGCATGTCGTCTACGGCGACAAGGGCGAGGACCGGCAGATGGAGCTGGCAGCAATCGCCAAATGGCTGCGTAACTGGGCCGAGCGGCTCGACGATTATAACCAGAACATGATCTGTCTCGGCGACTTCAACGTCGACCGGCAGGGGGACCCCCAATATCAGGCGTTCACATCGACGGGACTGACCCCTGCACCCGACCATGTCGACCTGCCGCGCACCATCTTCGATGCGCCTGGCAAGTCAGACAAGAATAATTTCTACGACCAGATCGCCTGGTTCGAAACCGTCAGGGGCAAGCCCTATCTGACGCTGAAATATGTGTCCGGCGGCAATTTCGATTTTCGCGGAACGGTGATGCGGGACCTCACCAACAGCCAGTTGTCGTTCCGGTTGTCCGACCATCTGCCGCTGTGGGCCGAATTCGCCACCGGCTGAAGCGGATGCCGTGACGCTCCGGTGCCGTTGCCTGGGTCGGCCTGGCGGGTGGAAATGACCGGCGGTCGAGGCCATCCTGTTGTCCGGCGCCAGGGCTGCGCAAAAAAATGGCAGTGCTGCTGCCAGAAAAGGCATTTTCCCTCTTTTCAGCAGGCCGAATCGTCGTCATAAGAGTGTCACGAGTTTCGGGAGGGGAGAGCCCGGAAGGCTGGGTCGGAGAGCGCTTCGCGCCTCCGGCCCGTTTTTTTTGCGCTTAGTTCGGTGTCTCGCCTGGCGCGGCGCAGGTGAGCGGCGGCAGCGCGGCTTCCACTTCGGCTGCGCGATCGGTGGCGATGATCACCACGCCGTCGCGCGCCAGTGCGGCGAATTCGGAGGGGTCGCCATCCGCCAGCCAGCGATCGTCGAGGCGGGTGCCTTCGCGGCCCAGCGTGCCGAAGATCGGCTCGATGCCGGCCGCACGCAGTTGCGCGAACCAGCGCGGCGAGGGATCCCGGGTGCCGGTGAAGGCGAGCATCTGGCTGGGGTCGATGCCCGCAGCACGATGGCGCTCGAGTGCAGCGCCGTCGAAGGCGCTGATCGAGATCATCAGGTCGGGCGCGAGCGCCGCGACTTCGGCGGCATCGGTTTCATTGTAGGTGATGATGAGGGCATTGCGCTGGGCCCCGGCGGCGCGGACGGCGGCCACCACCTCGGCAAAGGGCGTGCCGCGTTTGACGTCGAGCTGGACGATGGCATTCCGCGCCCGGGCGAGCGCGAGCGCGTCGGCGAGCGCGGGGATGCGGGCGCGGGTGACGGTGCCGGCATCGTCCTTGAGCCGCAGCCGCGCTAGCGCACGCCAGCGCAGCTGGGTGGCGGTGCCGCGGCCCGTGGTGGTGCGTTCCAGCCGGTCATCGTGGAGCAGGAACAGCACGCCGTCGGCGCTGCGCTGGACGTCGATCTCGAGCAGCGCGCGCGGATTGCGATCGAGCGTGGCGCGCATCGTCTCCAGCGCATTTTCGGGCAGGCCGGTGGCGGGACCGGCGCGGTGCGCGCCGACGACGGCCTCGCCATGGGTGCGCAGGCAATCGAAATAGGCGCCAAGCGGCGGACCCGATGCTGCGCCGGGCGGCGGCGATTCGGCCACCGCCGAACAGGCGGCGAGCAGCGCGATGGCGGGCAGGGCGGCAGACAGGGCGGGAAGGCGATTCATCGGCACCGCCATGCCACGCCGGTCACGGCCCGGTCCAGCCTTGCGGCACGGCACGGACCTTGAGCGCGCGGTCGGGCGTCAGATAGCGCTGCGCCAGCGCCTGCAGTTCCTCGGCAGTCGCGGCATTGAGTTCGGCGATGGCGTTGCGGCTGCGGTCGAGCCGCTCGGGCTCGCTGGCGGCCGCGGCGACATAGGGCAGCCAATAGCCGTTCTCCCGTCGCGACTGGCGCAGCCGCTCGGCAAAGGGCGCGCGGGCGCGGACCAGAAGGTCGGCATCGATCGGCACGTCGCGCAGGCGGGTGGCGATGCTGTCGATGGCAGCATCGACCGCCGCCACATCGCCCACCGCGACATTGCTCGACGCGTAGAGAAAGCCGTAGCCCGGAAAATCCAGCGAGAGGCTGGCGCCGGCCGAGGGGCTGTAGGTCTGGCCGAGCCGTTCGCGCAGCTCGTCGGTGAGGAGAATGGTCATCACGTCGGCGAGCAGTTCAAGCCGAATCGCCTCGCGCTGGTCCTCGGCATCGCGGGCCTGCCAATAGGTCTGGACGACCGCCTGATCGGCCTCGCCGCGATGGAACAGGGTGCGGGTCGAGCGGTCGCGCGCGAAATTGCGGACGCGTTCGGCAGTGCGGGGATCGAAGGTTGCGCGGCGCTCCGGCAGCGCGCCGAAGGTCGCGGCGATGGCGGCGATGGCGGCCTCCTCATCGACCGCGCCGACGATGCCGATTTCGATGGCGCCGTGCGCGATGCTGTCGGCGACGGCGGCACGGTAGCCCGGCCAGTCGAGCGCGAGCATGGTTTCCAGCGGCGGCTGCACCACGCGCGGATCGCCGTCGGCCAGGATCGCGCCGACATCGCGGCCGAGCACCGCGCCCGGGGTGGCATCGCTCGCGGCATATTGCTGGGGCAGCGCGCGCCGGAACAGGTCGAGCGCCTCGGGGCGATAGCCGGGATGGGTGAGGTAGGCGGCGAGCAATTGCGTCTGCAGCAACAGATCGTCCGGCGTGGTCAGCGCGGCGAGATTGAAACTGTCGGTGCCGAGGCCGAAACTGGGGCGCACGGTGCGCCCGGCGAGGATGCTGCGCAGATCGTCGCTGCTGTGCGCTTCGAGCCCGCCCAGCGGCACCACGCTGGCCAGCGTGACGCGGGTCGGATCCTCGGCGGTGTTGAGCAAGGCGCCACCATCGATCCGGACCAGCATGCGGACCCGGTCATCCTCATATTCGGTGCGCTTGATGTTGAGCATGACGTTGTTGGCAAAGCGGACACGGCGGATGTCGAGATCGGCGATCCGGTCATCGCTGACAACGCTGCCCGGCGTGCCGAAAGCGGTGTAGGCAAAGCTCTGTGCCGCGCGGGCCTCGGGCGGCAGCACCGCGACACGGGTGGCGTCGGCAAAGGCTGCGAGCAGCGCATCGCTGCCGCCCTCCGGTTCGGCCTTGGCGGTCAGGCGGACCAGCGGCGCGCCATAGCCGTCGGTCAGCGCACGAAAAGCGGCGGTGACGCTGGCGGGGGTGATGGCAGGGACGAATTCCTCGAACAGCGCGGCACGAAAGGCGGGGGTGGTGACGACACTGCGCCCGTCGGCGGCGGACAGCAGCCGGTCGGCTAGCGCGCCACTGCGCCGGGTGGCCATGCCGGCGACCTCGTTGCGGATGGCGGTGCGCGAATTGGCGATCTGCTCGGCGACCTCGGCCTCGGTGAAGCCATGTTCGCGGGCGCGGCGCAGCTCATTCTCTATCGCGGCGAGCGCGCGCGGCCAGCCGCCATCGCGGGCCTGGGCGGAGATGCCGATGCTGTCGGCCATGTCGAAATTACCGCCGGCACTGAAGCCGGCCGAGAGGAAGGGCGCATCGGGGACCAGCGCCAGCCGCGACAGGCGGCGCTCCAGGATGGACTCGGCAATCGATTCGAGGGCACGGCGCAGCCGCAGCGCGCGGGTGTCGGGCTCCAGCCGCCACGGGCGCAGCCAGGTGATGGCGGCGGTTTCGGCAACCGCGGGATGGACGAAAATGTCGGCCGCAGCGGGCCGGGCGAGATCGAGCGCGCCCGCGACGGGATCGTCCGCGCCGGCGCCGCTGCCCTGCCAGTCGCCGAAGCGGCGCCGGATGTCGGCCTCCATCGTATCGAGGTTCATGTCGCCGACGATGACCAGCGTGGCGCGCTCGGGCCGGTACCAGCGGCGGTAGAAGGCGCGCAGCCGCTCGGCCGGGGCGGTACGGATCACCTCTTCCGTGCCGATCGGCAGGCGCTGCGGCACCAGGCTGCCCGCGTAGAGGAAGTCGAGCTGGCTCACCAGGTTGCGAAAAGCGTAATTGTCGCGTGCGCGCCGCTCGGACAGGATGACGCCGCGTTCGCGCTCGACGGCGGCATCGGCGATGGTCAGCTCGCTGGCGGTTTCGCGCAGCAGCATCAGGCCGGTGTCAATGAGGGCGGCTTCGTTGCGCGGCAGATCGAGCCGGTAGCTGGTGGTGTCGAACCCGGTCGAGGCGTTGGTGTCCGCTCCGAAAGCGAGGCCCTGCCGTTCGAGCAGCCGCACCATCTCCCCCTCGGGCACGTTGGTGCTGCCGTTGAAGGCCATATGTTCGAGGAAATGCGCGAGTCCGCGCTCCTCGTCGCGTTCCGCCAGACTGCCGATGTCGAACTGCAGCCGCAGCACAATGCCCGCGCGCGGGGTGGTGTTGAGGTGCAGGGCATATTTCATGCCATTGGGCAGCACGCCGAAGCGCACGTCGGGGTCGGGCGGCAGATCGCTGCCGGCAAAGCCCCAGGCGACTGCGGCGGGGGTTTGCGGGTTGGTGGCAGGGCTGGCCGGTGTGGCGGGCTGCGCTGCGAGCGGGGCGGCGACGAGGGCGAGTGCAGCAATGAACGAGCGGATCATGGCGGCCTTTTCGCGGGGGGCAGGTGAACGGTCAATGGCCGGTGGCGGCTGCTGGGGGCAGTAGAGATTGGTTCACGCTGAGGCGCGGCGTAGAAAAGGAAAGGAAGTAAGGGTTTCACGCAGAGGCGCAGAGGAAGCAGAGGCGCAGAGGGGATGCGCTGTTCCGCGAAGCGGCTTGGCCATTGGTCGTTCAGTCGCGGCCGCGATGCTTGAACTTGAAGAGCGGCTGCGCCGCATAGCCTCTCTGCGATCTCTGCTTCCTCTGCGCCTCTGCGTGAAACCTTCTTTCTTTTGGAGCCTTGGTGCCATTGTGTGCGACTGTCTTGCCTCAGCCGACCTCTCGCCGCACACTCCCCCCGCATGACCACACGCACCGCCACCTGCCGCTGCGGCCAGTTCCGCGTGACGACCATAGGGGCGCCGGGCCGGGTTTCGGTATGCCATTGCCTCGACTGCCAGAAGCGCAGCGGCAGCGCCTTTGCCTACCAGGCGCGCTGGCCGGAGAGCCAAGTGTCCTTCGCGGGCGAGTGGCGGACATGGGAGAGCATCGGCGACAGCGGCCGATGGGGCCGCTTCCGCTTCTGTCCGACCTGCGGATCGACCGTTACCTACGAAATCGAGGCGATGCCGGGGCTAGTCGCGGTGGCGGTGGGGGCCTTTGTCGATCCGTCATTCTCGGCCCCGGCCTTCTCGGTCTATGAGGAACGCAAGCATGCGTGGGTTGCGGTGACCGGGGATGGGGTGGAGCATTGGGACTAGGTCGTAAACTCATAAAATGCGCGTTCGAGGCGGTGAAATGGCAAAGATATCGGGTTCAGGCGGCCGCCGCGGGTGGTGGTTCCACCTGCAAGGCCGCGTGGACCCGAGATCGAAGCCATTTCACCGCCCCGCAGGGGTTCGACCCATTTTGTCCAGAGCTGCGTCGGCAAGCGTTGAAATATGGATATATTCCTGCCGCTTGCCTCCTAACCCTGAACAAAATGGCCTCGAACCTCGAACGCGCATTTTATGAGTTTACGACCTAGTTCACCGCGCCAAAGAGCGCTAACTTCGTCTGATGCTGCGGAAATTTGACCGGAATGCAAAGCTCAACGCCATAGCTGGCTTTGCTATTGCATATGGCATGGCATCTTGGGTTTGCTTTATCAGTCTATTCATGTTTTGGTCGAGTATGGCGCCCGTTGGTCCCGATCCGGCCAATGGCCTGATCTTTCTGAACAATGTACATGGGTCAATAACATATTTCTCGGCGTTTCAGGTAACTAGCTGCGCAATATTGTTTTACACATGTCCGTTGATTTGGATCATCGCATGCGCCATCGTTCCAAAGAAAGATGTCGTTGTCCGGACGGGTAGGCTATCCTACTACGCGACGTGGAGGCCGGATGATCCTCAAAAAACCGGTCGATGGGGTATGGCGGCAGGCACCATCTGTGCACCGCTATTCATATTTACAGTCGGACCCTATCTGGTCAGATCATTGAACGCAGCCGGGGTCGTCATCGGCTTTTGAGCCAGACTATCTGAGGACGATTTACCCCCCCTTCTTCTTCCGATGGCTCTCCAAGTCCAACACCGCCGTATTGCCATCCTCCGGTAGCAGCCCCAGCCGGCGCGCGACTTCCTGATAAGCTTCGACTTCGCCGCCGAGGTCGCGGCGGAAGCGGTCTTTGTCCAACTTCTCGTTGGTTGCCATGTCCCACAGGCGGCAGCCGTCCGGGCTGATTTCGTCGGCGAGGATGATGCGGCTCCAGTCGCCGTCCCACAGGCGGCCGAATTCCATCTTGAAATCAACGAGGCGGATGCCGACGCCGGCGAACATGCCGCAAAGGAAATCGTTCACGCGGATGGCGAGATCCTGCATGTCGTGCAGCTCATCCTGGCTGCACCAGTTGAAGCAGGCGATATGCTCCTCGCTGATCAGCGGATCGCCCAGCGCATCGTCCTTGTAATAATATTCGATGAGGGTGCGCGGCAGCGGTGTGCCTTCTTCCAGCCCCAGCCGCGTGCAGATGCTGCCGGCGGCGACATTGCGGACCACGACCTCGATCGGCACGATCTCGACCTGGCGGATCAGCTGCTCGCGCATGTTGAGGCGCTTGATGAAATGGGTGGGCACGCCGATGTGGCCGAGCAGGGTGAAGACATGCTCGGAAATGCGGTTGTTGAGCACGCCCTTGCCATTGATCGTGCCACGCTTCTGCGCGTTGAAGGCGGTGGCATCGTCCTTGAAATACTGGATGAGCGTGCCCGGTTCCGGTCCTTCGTAGAGGATCTTGGCCTTGCCTTCGTAGATCTGGCGGCGACGTGCCATGCGGAGCGGTCCTTGTGCAGCGGCGCGGGACGCGCGTGCGAGAAATAATTTGCCCCGGCAGCGGCAAGCGGGGTCGCTCAGCCGGGCCGGGGCTTTGTCGATGAATAGCGGAAATGACGGGAGGGCGCAATTGCGGGTTGCGTATGGGTGTGACGGTGGCAGGGTGAGGCCAGGCACTAAACCCGCTCAGGTCGAGCGAAGTCGAGACACCATCGAGCTGGCACTGTGCTGTGGGTGTCTCGACTGCGCTCGACATGAGCGGGGAGGAGAGGGAGAGAGCCGTTGTCCGAAGCGCAGATAAAGACCGCACGTGAAGGCAATATAATGCTGGTGACGCTGCACCGGCCGCAGGCGATGAACGCCTTTACCGCGCAGATGAAGGACGAACTGATCGCGGCACTCGATGAGGCGGATGGCGACGATGCCGTGAGGGCGGTGGTGTTCACCGGTGACGGGGAGCGGGCCTATTGCGCGGGCGCGGACCTCAGCGCCGGGGCGGCGACCTTCGATTATGACAAGCGCGGGCGCGGTGACGCGCGCGACGGCGGATCGTCCCCGGTGGGGGAGGATGGCAGCATCGACTGGTCGCACCCGCTGGTGCGCGATTCGGGCGGCGAGCTGACCATGCGCATCTTTGCCGCGAAGAAGCCGGTGATCGGCGCGGTCAATGGCGCGGCCGTCGGCATCGGCGCCACGATGACGCTGCCGATGGACATGCGCATCGCCAGCACCACCGCGCGCTACGGCTTCGTCTTCGCGCGGCGCGGCATCGTGCCGGAAGCGGCGTCGAGCTGGTTCCTGCCGCGCCTTGTCGGTCTGCCGACCGCGCTCGACTGGTGCATGTCGGGGCGCATCTTCGGTGCCGAGGAAGCGCGTGACGCCGGGCTGGTGCAGTCGATCCATGAACCCGGCGCGCTGCTCGATGCGGCCTTCGCGCTGGCGCACCGGCTGACGGCGGACTCGTCGCCGGTGTCGATCGCCGCGACCCGCCACATGCTGTGGCGGATGGCGGGGGCCAGCCATCCCAATGTCGCGCACCGCTGGGACAGCCGGATGATCTTCGCGCGCGGGCGCATGGCCGATGCGCGCGAAGGCGTGGTCAGCTTCCTCGAGAAACGGCCGGCGGTATTCACCGACAGCGTCGCCACCGATTATCCGCGGTTCGAGCCGTTCGACGTCGACCCGGGCTATGAGTGAGCGCGGCGGTTAGCAACCGGCGTCAGCGGTCGTGCGGCACACCCTCGGCGTCATCGACTTCGTCGGGATCCGCGCCATAGCTGTCCGCATCATCGTCGTGCGCGGGCTCGCCGCGATAGGCGTCCATGTCGATATGGCCTGACGAGACCATCTGCTCCATGCGGTCGATCAGGTCGGGCGCGTCGTCGGGTGTCAGCGCCGCCGGGTCGCGCGGGCCGGTCTTGACGCTGTCTTCGGACGGATCGTCGCTGCGGCCAAGCGCATCGTCGGCCACCGCCTGCGCCTGCGCGGCGGCATCGTCCTGTTCCTGATTGTTGGCTTCGTGGGAAGGGGCAGTGTCACGGGGCATGGGGGTCTCCTTGCGAACCCCAAGTCAACCCGCAGTGATGCGGCCCGTTCCATTGGCGTGGTGGCGATGGTAGCTCGGGTCCCGACTCTGGGCCATCGACATTGGGGGTAGGGACATGCGCGAGTTGATTCTGCCGTTTTTCGTTGGCGCGACATTATCGATGGCTGCGAACACGGTTTCCGCGCAGCCCGCACCGGAGGCGCCACTGCTCCCTCCTGGCTCGCCTTGGCAGATGGACTATGCCGAAAATGAATGCCGGCTGATCCGGGAATTCGGCGAGGGAGACAATCTTATCGTGCTGCGGCTGGCCACCGCCGGATCGGGAACCTTCGATTTCGTTTTGGCCGGACCTGGTATCCCCGATCTGCCGCTCCGTCGGTCGACCCGGCTGACGCTGACCCCGCAGCATGTCGAGGTCGACAGCGACGGCTATTCGATGCAGGTGCCGGAGCAGCATTATCATTTCCTGCGGTTGTTCGATGTCGATAGTGCGTTTCTGGGCCAGTTGCAGCCCGGACAGGTGGTCACCGTCAACAATGGCTCTTTCACAGCCAGGTTACGGCTCGACAATGTCGTCCGCGCGCTGGCAGCTATGCAGCAATGTGTCGATGACTTGCAAACGCGCTGGGGTGTCGATGTGGCCCGCGTCAAAAGCTTCGTTCGTCAGCCCGCGCCGGTCGATGACCCGGGGCGTTGGATCACCACCGATGATTATCCCGTGTCGGCGCTTGCTGCAGGACAGTCTGGCGACGTGATGATGCTCGCGACGATCGGCACCGACGGTCGCGTTGCGGAATGCCGGGTGGTCGTGTCCAGCCAGGTGGAAGCGTTGGATAGAGCTTCATGCGAAGTCTTCTCGCGGCGCGCCCGTTTCTCGCCCGCCCTCGGCCCGGACGGCCAGCCCATCGAATCGCCCTATCTGCGCCGCGTGCGGTGGCAAATATCCAACTACTGACGAATACTGACGAGCCGAACTCAGATCGCGCCCCAGCTGCGATAGTCCTCTACATGCGCGTTGGCGCGGGCGAAGTTGGTGAAGCTGACGCTGGCGGAGAGCGACAGTGCTTCGACCTGATGCCACCAGCCGACCGGCAGGAAGATCGCCTCGCCCGGGCCGATGGTGCATTCGAGCACCGGCGGGCGGGTGGCGTCGCCTGGGCCGGCGGGCAGGGGCTCGTTATCCCAGGCGCTGAAGCAGTGGGTGCTGTTGCGCATCCGCGCCCATGCCCAGGGCGGCGCCATGCGCACGCGCTTTTCCCCCAGCACCTGCACCAGCAAATTGTTGGTGAGGTCATGGTGCCAAGGCGTCAGCGTGCCGCGCGGGCCCAGCCAGAAGAAGCCATCGCTGTCGCCGCGCCGCTCGAGGATGGAGATTGCGCCGATGTCTTTCCACAAGGGCGCCAGCGCAACCGCATTGGTGCCGCTGTTGTAGGCCGTGAGATAGATGTCGTTGCTGGCCTCGTCCGGCCGCAGCCATTCGACCAGATCGGCAAAGCGCAGCTGGCGGCGGTGATTGTCCTTGGCGAGCTCATAGTCCGCGGCGCTGTCGCGGCTCACTTGCGCCTCGACGACACGATCCCCGGCGATGGCCGCGAAATGGTCGAGGGTCCAGCGGGTCAGCGCCGGCCAGTGATCGATCAGCCCGGTGAGCTTGACCGGCCGATTGGCGGCGTAAAAGTCGCGATAGAAGCGCTCGGGCTCGATCGCATCGACGGTCGCGAGCTCCAGCGCGCCCGGCTGTTCGAGCGCGAGGCGCGCCTGGTTGGCGAGATACCAGCCCTGTTTGGCGTGGCGCGCGGCGAGGCTGCGCAGCGCGGCGGCGAACGGATCCTTGGCGAGCCGGCCGATCTCGTAGCGCGCCGCGGCTTCGGAGACGCCGGCAGCGGTGAGGCGGGCGAGTAGCGCCGCATCGTCCTCGCCCTCGGCAAGTCCGGCGGCGATCAGGCTGCGCTTGTCGGGCGTGGCGCTCATGGTGCGGTCTCTGCCGGCGGCGCGGGCGGGGCGGGGGTGACGGGGACGAGAGGGCCGGACACGATCACCCAGCCGGGGTGCGCGGCCTGGGCGGCGGCCATGATCCGGTCGAGCGCGGCGGCGACCTGATCGCCCTCGCCATCGGCATCGCGCGCGACGACGGCGCGGCGGGTCTGGGCATCGAGGCTGATGGCGCTGCGCTCGATGAGGCCGCCGACCATCAGGTCGCGCAGCAGCGCCTCGCTTTCGGCGTCGCGTCGTTCGAGCGCGGCGAGACGCTGGTTGAGCCGGTCCTCGACCTGCTGGGCAGCGCCGGTCTGCTGGCGAAGCTGGACGATGTTGACGCTGACGGTGCGGTCGAGCCGCTCGGCCACGGCGTCACGCAACCGCGTGTTGAGCGTGGCGTCGAACCGGTCGACCAGCAGCACGCCGTCGACCGTCACCGCCTCGTCCTGCAATTGCACCGACAGCTCGTCGATGCGGGTGCCGCCGTCGATCAGCGCGCCGAGCTGGGTCTGGACGACCGAGCGCGCTGCCACCTCTCGCGCGATGCGATTGAGCGAAAGCGCCAGCGGGATCGACAATATGCCGAGGGTGAGGACGATGCCCACCACTTGCATCGCGGTGTGCTGCGGCGTCAGCGACGGGCCGAAGCGGTTCAGGCGCGCCACCACCGTCGCGGCAAAGGCGATGGCGAGGGTGTTGGTGAGGAACAGCAGCCCCGCGCCCAGCGCCATGTCGAGGCGGCCGGTGACGAGGCCGAAACCGACGGTGGAGAGCGGCGGCACCAGCGCGGTGGCAATGGCGACGCCGACCATCACCCCCGAAAGCTTGCGCAAGATGGCATAGACGCCGGCAATGCCGCCGACCACCGCGACGCCGAGATCGAGCAAGGTCGGCTGGGTCCGCGCGCTGAGTTCCCCGGTGACGTCGGCGATCGGGGACAGCCAGACCAGCAGCATGGCGATGCCGATGGCGGCGCCCATGCCGGCGCCAAGCGTGATCAGCGAGCGCTTGATCAGCGTCGGCTCCAGCGTGGCAAGGCCGAAGCCGACGCCCATGATCGGCCCGAGCAGGGGCGAGACCAGCATCGCGCCGATCACCACCGCCGCGCTGTCCTGCAGCAGGCCGAGCGTGGCGACGGCGGTCGCCAGCGTGATCAGCAGGATGAACTTGCGGTCGAGCCGCGCATCGCGCGCGACGCTGGCCAGGATCAGCGATCGGCCATGCGTATCGGCAGCGGGCACGTCCTCGCGGGGTGCCGATCCGGTGTCCGCCGCCTCATGCGAAGCGCGGCGCCCGCCCGCCGAGAATTCGGCGGTGTGGACACCGGCGCGTCCGGGGTGGCGGCTCACCGGAGCCGGCTCACAGTTTCGAGGTCAGTTCCGGAACGATCGTGAACAGATCGCCGACCAGGCCGATGTCGGCGACCTGGAAGATCGGCGCATCCTCGTCCTTGTTGATGGCGATGATGGTCTTTGAATCCTTCATGCCGGCGAGGTGCTGGATCGCGCCGGAGATGCCGACCGCGATATAGACTTCCGGCGCGACGATCTTGCCGGTCTGGCCGACCTGATAGTCGTTGGGGACATAGCCCGCGTCGACCGCGGCGCGGCTGGCGCCGACGCCCGAGCCGAGCTTGTCTGCGAGCGGGATGATCACTTCCTGGAACTTCTCCGCCGAGCCGAGCGCACGCCCGCCCGAGACGATGATCTTGGCGCTGGTCAGTTCCGGACGCTCCGACTTGGCGATTTCCTCACCGACAAAGCCCGAGGTGCCGGCTTCGCTGGCGCCGCCGACGGCTTCGATGGTGCCGCTGCCGCCTTCACGGCTGGCCTTGTCGAAAGCGGTGCCGCGCACGGTGACCACCAGCTTGGCATCGCTCGATTCGACGGTGGCGATGGCGTTGCCGGCATAGATCGGGCGGGTGAAGGTCTTGGGGCCTTCGACCGACAGGATTTCGCTGACCTGCATCACGTCGAGCAGGGCGGCGACACGCGGCGCGATATTCTTGCCGGTGGTGGTGGCCGGCGCGACAAAGGCGTCGTGGCTCGCCATCAGCGAGGCGACCAAAGGCGCGACATTCTCGGGCAGCGCGTGCGCGAGGGCAGCGTCGTCCGCGACATGCACCTTGCCGACGCCGGCGATCTTGGCGGCAGCATCCGCCACCGCACCGACGCCCTGGCCGGCAACCAGCAGATGAACCTCGCCGATCGCCGCAGCGGCGGTCACCGCCGACAGTGTGGCATCCTTGACGGCGCTGCCGTCGTGTTCGACCCAAACCAGAGTTTTCATGGCCTTGTTCCTCTATCCGCAGCCCTGAGCTTGTCGAAGGGCGTCTGTCCATTTCCGCGAGGCGCCCTTCGACAGGCTCAGGGCTGCGGTTATTTCACGGTCGCGGGTTAAGCGACTCCCATCGCCTTCAACTTCTCGACCAGTTCGTCGGCCGAGCCGACCTTGATCCCCGCCGAGCGGACCGGCGGTTCGGAAACCTTGAGGGTCTTGAGGCGCGGCGCGATGTCGACGCCGAGGTCCTCGGGCTTCTTGGTCGCCATCGGCTTCGACTTGGCCTTCATGATGTTGGGCAGCGAGGCGTAGCGCGGCTCGTTGAGGCGCAGGTCGGTGGTGACGATGGCGGGCAACTTGACGGTGACGGTCTGCAGGCCGCCGTCGATTTCGCGCTTCACCGTGGCGACGCCATCGGCAATCGCGACTTCGTTGGCGAAGGTCGCCTGGCCCCAGCCGGTCAGCGCGCCGAGCATCTGGCCGGTCTGGTTCGAATCATCGTCGATCGCCTGCTTGCCCAGGATCACCAGCTGCGGTGCCTCTTCGTCGCAGATCGCCTTCAGCAGCTTGGCGACAGCGAGCGGCTCGACCTCGGCGTCGGTCTCGACCAGGATCGCCCGGTCTGCACCCATCGCAAGCGCGGTGCGCAGCGTTTCGGCAGCCTTGGCCGGCCCGACGCTGACCGCGACGATCTCGCTCACCACGCCCTTTTCCTTGAGGCGGATGGCTTCTTCGACCGCGATTTCGTCGAACGGGTTCATCGACATTTTGACATTGGCGAGATCGACGCCCGAGCCATCGGATTTGACCCGCGGCTTGACGTTGTAATCCAGCACCCGCTTGACGGTGACCAGGGCTTTCATGGGTTCACTCCCTCAAATTCGATGGCGCGCTGTAGGATTGGTTGACGTTAACGTCAACTGGTCCTTCAGTGCCGACCGGTGGTCAATTAGTCAGATCGAGACGACGCTCCATACGGTTCAAAGGAGAGCGGACAGTGTCGAACTGCACCTGCAAATGCTCAAGCACGAAACTGTTGTCGACGCTATCCGCCTTCACATTGCACCCATATTACGGACGCGGACCGGCGAAATAGGGGTAATCGCGCCTGCGGTTCGAACCCAACTGCCGATCCTCTTCACGGGTATAGGGCGAATCGGGAAAAGCGTAAATGTGCCAAGCATCCTGACGCGGATCGTCAGGCCATTGTATCAAGATCATGCGGAATCGTTCGCCGGGCCTACCCAGGTTCCATTCGCAGCTATCGTTGGTGCCACCCACCCTATACCATCGCTGGCCTTCAGGGCCTTTGAACACGCGATGCGCGTAAACGAGCGCCGGTTCTTCGTCGGAACCTGCGCGTACGACCTCGCCATCTATGATCGCGCCTGCGCGCTCAAGGTAGCGCGCAACATGGCCACGCATTTCAGCAGGGCCCATCTCCCCATAGACGATTGAACACGCCGCAGCCGGAGAGCTGGCCAGAGAGGCAATGACGCCCGCAATGGCCAGCGCCCGCATTTATGCCACCTTCTTCACTTCGGCGACGATCTTCTGCGCGGCATCGCCCAGGTCGTTGGCGGGGACGATGGCAAGGCCGCTTTCGGACAGGATTTTCTTGCCCTGCTCGACGTTGGTGCCTTCCAGCCGGACGACCAGCGGCACCGACAAATTCACTTCCTTCGCCGCCGCGACGATGCCCTCGGCGATGATGTCGCACTTCATGATCCCGCCGAAGATGTTGACGAGGATGCCCTTCACATTGGGATCGGCGAGGATGATCTTGAACGCCGCCGTCACCTTCTCCTTCGAGGCGCCGCCGCCGACGTCGAGGAAGTTGGCGGGGAACATGCCGTTCAGTTTGATGATGTCCATCGTCGCCATGGCGAGGCCCGCGCCATTGACCATGCAGCCGATGTCGCCGTCGAGCTTGATATAGGCGAGGTCATATTTGCTCGCCTCCACCTCGGCCGGGTCTTCCTCGGTCTCGTCGCGCAGCTCTGCGATGTCCTTGTGGCGGAACATGGCGTTGCCATCGAAGGAGACCTTGGCGTCGAGCACCAGGATCTTGCCGTCCTTGGTCTGCACCAGCGGGTTGATCTCGCACATCTCCATGTCGGTGGCGACGAAGGCTTCGTAGAGTTTCTTGACCGTATCCTGCGCCTGGGCGGCGAGATCGCCCTCCAGCAGAAGCGCGTCCGACGCCTTCTTGGCATCGGCGTCGGTCAGGCCGGTGGCGGGGTCGATGGTGATGGTCATGATCTTTTCAGGCGTGTCGTGCGCGACATCCTCGATGTTCATGCCGCCTTCGGTCGAGACGATCATGGCGATGCGGCTCGACTTCCTGTCGACCAGCAGCGACAGATAATACTCCTTGTCGATGTCTGCGCCGTCGGTGATGTAGAGGCGGTTGACCTGCTTGCCTGCTTCGCCGGTCTGCACGGTCACCAGCGTGTTGCCGAGCATGTCCCTGGCGTGCGCTTCGACCTCGTCAAGGCTGAAGGCCAGTCGCACGCCGCCCTTGGCATCCGGCCCCAGCTCCTTGAACTTGCCCTTCCCGCGGCCGCCGGCGTGGATCTGCGACTTCACGACATAGAGCGGGCCCGGCAGCGCCTTGGCGGCGGCAACCGCTTCTTCGACGCTCATCGCGGCGTGGCCCGCCGGGATGGCGATGCCGAACTTCGCCAGCAATTCCTTGGCCTGATATTCGTGAATGTTCATGGGGTGCGGGCCTTCCTGATTGATGGTTGCGTCGCGCGCGAGGGGACTCGCCACGGCCTAAAGCACATGCGCCAAGCGAAGCAAAGCGGTCAGCGGGTGCGAATCGCGCAGATGCCGGCCGATGTCGTCATTACAGCAAGAATCTCGGGGTCGCCGAGCGCGCGGGCGCGGTGGAGGAACTGCTCGACGGACAATTCGCGGACATTCGCGTCGCGCAGCGCGCCCAATCGTCCGATCCGGCGCAATTGCAGCAGGTTGAGTCGTTCGACCATGCGCTCCGCCATGCAGGCGGCGAGTGGCGGCGACAGGCCGGCATCGACGAGGCCGGCGCGTACCCTTTGTTCCGGGGTGGCGCAGCCCGCCAGCATTGCCAGCGCCACCGTGGCGGCGATCCAACGTACAGCCATGACCAATTGCTCCTGCTTCGGCGCCAATCCGGCGCGGTCGATTGCCCGGCCTTAACGGTCTTGCCCGCAAACACGCTGCATGACCAGTGCCCGTCCGCCCCTGCACTTTCCTTCCCCCGAGCCCGACGACGCTGCCCGCCGGCTGCTGGTCGGCAACAGCCCGGCGATGGCGCAGCTGCGCTGGATGGTGCGGCTGGCGGCGGGCAGCGATGCGCCGGTGGTGCTGCACGGCCCGACCGGCAGCGGCAAGGAGGTCGCGGCGCGCGCGCTGCACGCGCTGGGTGGAGAGGTGCGGCCCTTTGTCGCGGTCAATTGCGGGGCGATCCCCGCCGAGCTGATCGAATCCGAATTGTTCGGGCACGAACGGGGCAGCTTCACCGGAGCGAGCCAGCGCCGCGTCGGCCGGTTCGAGGCGGCCAATGGCGGCACGCTGTTTCTCGACGAGATCGGCGACATGCCGCTGGCGGCACAGGTGCGGCTGTTGCGCGTGCTGGAAACATGCGAGTTCGAACGTGTGGGATCGGTGCGGTCGATCCCCTTTACCGGTCGGGTGGTGTGCGCGACGCACCGCGACCTTGCCGGCGCCTGCCGGGAGGGACGGTTCCGGGAGGATCTGTGGTACCGGCTGGCGGTGTGGCCGGTGACGATGCCGGCGCTTGTCGACCGGCGCGAGGACATTGGCTTGCTGTGCGAGGCGATCATCGCGCGGCAGGGGCTGACGCTGCTCATCGATGATGCGGCGATCGCCCGGCTGTCCGCGCATGACTGGCCCGGCAATGTCCGCGAACTGCGGACGATCCTTACCCGTGCAGCGGTGTTTGCCGACGACGGCCGGGTGGAGGCGGACAAATGGGATGCGCTGATCGCCCCGGCCGGCTCCCCCGGGACAGCCGCGCTCGCCCCGGTCTTGCCCGATGCGGACCTGCGCGGACTGCTCGATGCCATCGAGCGTCAGCAGCTGCTCGCCGCGCTCGAAATCAGCCGCTGGACGGTGGCCGCGGCGGCGCGACGGGTTGGTCTGAGTCGCACGACTTTTGCGGACCGCATGCGTCGTTACGGTTTGGACCAGTTGCAGTCAGAAAAAGACAAGTTGAGTGTAGCGCAGAGGGAACTCGACTTGTCGCAAAGTATTTGAACATGGAGCCGACCGAAGTCACACTGATGTGGTCAGCGGTGCCGGTTCATGCCCCTGACCGGTTTCGAACCCGTTACCCCCATGGGTGTCGGACTCGGACGGCAGCCTAGGAGCGTCGCTCGGTCGGGCCAGTCTGGTCCCTTGCCTGGCCGGCGACGCTCCGCCCCTTTTTCCCGCATTTCGACAGGTGCAGTGGCGGCAGCCTGTGGTTTCACGCGCAACTTTATTGCGCTATGGCGAACGGATGATCAGCCACCCGCCCCGCACCGCCATCCGCGCCCTCCACCGCCAGCCGGAACCGGCCATCGTCGCCTCCAACCTCGCCGCGTTGGCTGCTGCCGGACCCGATGTCGCGGCGGTCAAGACGCTGGGGCGGCGCATCATTGCCGCGGCCAAGGCCGAGGGCGAGCGCGATACGCTGGTCGGGGCGCTGATGAACAAATACCGCCTCTCCACCGAGGAGGGCGTGGTGCTGATGTGCCTCGCCGAAGCGCTGCTGCGCGTGCCCGACAGCGACACCGCCAATGCCCTGATCCGCGACAAGATCGCCGGGCGCCACTGGGCCGATGGCGAGAGCGGCGACAGCTTCCTTATCCAGCTCAGCGGCTTCGGCCTCAGCCTCGGCTCGGCGACATTGCTGCTCGACCAGATCGGCAGCACCTCCTCCCCCGCCGCGATCTTGAAGCGGATGATCCGCAAGTCGGGCGAGCCGGTGATCCGCCAGGCGGCCTATGCGGCGATGAAGCTGCTCGGTCAGCAGTTTGTGATGGGCGAGGATATCGGCGCGGCGCTGAAGCGCGCCAACAAGGAAAAGGGCGAACTCGCGAGCTTCGACATGCTGGGCGAGGCGGCGCGCACCGCGGAGGATGCGGCGCGTTATGCGGCGAGCTATGCCGATGCCATCGCCGCGATCGGCCGGCACGCAAAGCCGGGCGATCCGCACGCCAACCACGGCATTTCGATCAAGCTTTCCGCGCTACACCCGCGCTACGAATATCTGCAGGCTAAGCGGCGCGCCGAGGAGTTGTTCCCGGTGGTGCTCGGCCTCGCCCGGTCGGCACGCGAGGCCAATGTGCCGCTGATGATCGACGCCGAGGAGAGCGACCGGCTCGAACCGCATCTCGACATCTTCGCCGGTCTGGTCGACGCCGGTGTGGCGGATGGCTGGGCCGGTCTCGGCATAGTCGTCCAGGCCTATCAGAAGCGCGCGTCGGCGGTGATCGAATGGGTCGGCGCGCTCGCCCGCGCCCGCGGTGTCAAGGTGGCGCTGCGCCTCGTCAAGGGCGCCTATTGGGACAGCGAGGTCAAGCGTGCGCAGGTCGCGGGCCTCGGCGACTGGCCGGTGTTCACCGAGAAGAACCATACCGACATCAATTACATGCGCTGCGCGCAACTACTGCATGGCCTGTCCGACTGTATCTACCCGGCCTTTGCCACGCACAATGCGATGACGGTTGCCTATATCGGCAAGCTGTTTGGGCGTGCGACGGACCATGAATTGCAGCGACTGCATGGCATGGGCGAGGGCGCGCACGATGCGCTGATGGACATCGCCCCCAGCCAGGACCGGCCGGCGCGTCCGGTGCGCGTCTATGCGCCCGTTGGCACCCACCGCGACCTGCTCGCCTATCTTGTCCGTCGCCTGCTGGAAAATGGCGCCAATTCGAGCTTCGTTCACCAGTTCGCCGATCCCGACGTCACCGTCGAGGAACTGGCGATCGACCCGCGCGAACCCGCCGCCCGGCCCACCGGCACCGCGCCGCTGCCTACCGGACTCGATCTTTACCTGCCCGAGCGGCGCAACAGCCGTGGCCATGATCTGGGCGATCCGGGCGTGCCCGAGGCGCTGCTCGGTGCGATGGCGGAGGCCAGAATGGCGACCCGCTCTGCCTTGCCCGTCATTTCCGGAGAAACCCTCACCCAACCCCGCTCAGGTCGAGCGAAGTCGAGACCCGGTCACCAAGACGATGGTGTCTCGACTGCGCTCGACAAGAGCGGGAAGGAGAGAGTGGCGGAGTATCCAGTGCTGAACCCGGCAACCGGCGCTGAAGTCGGAACCGTGACCGACGCCGACGCAACCATGGTCGATGCCGCCGTCGCCGCCAGCCTTTCCGCCCAGCCTGACTGGAGCCTCGCAGGAGGGGATTTTCGCGCCGACCGGCTCGAGCGCGCCGCCGACCTGCTCGAAGCCGAGGAGGCCATTTTCCTCGCGCTGGCGATGGACGAGGCGGGCAAGACGCTGGCCGATGCCGTGGCCGAAGTGCGCGAGGCGGTCGACTTCCTGCGCTACTATGCGCGCGAAGCCCGCACCCATTTCAACCGCGCGACCGCGCTGCCCGGCCCCACCGGCGAGCGCAACGAGCTGATTCTCGAAGGCAAGGGCGTGTTCGCCTGCATCAGCCCGTGGAATTTCCCGCTGGCGATTTTTCTGGGGCAGGTCAGCGCCGCGCTGGTCGCGGGCAATGCCGTGCTGGCCAAGCCTGCCGAGCAGACCCCGTTGATCGCCGCTGCCGCTGTCGATCTGCTGCACCGCGCCGGGGTGCCGCCCGAAGTGCTGCATTTCCTGCCCGGCCCGGGCGAGACGGTCGGCGCGGCGCTCTCAGCGCACCCCGCCATCGCCGGGGTGGTGTTCACCGGATCGACCGAGGTTGCGCGGCTGATCAACCGCTCGCTCGCCATGCGCGATGGCCCGATTGCCGCGCTGGTCGCCGAAACCGGCGGCATCAACGCGATGATCGTCGATTCGACCGCGCTGCCCGAGCAAGTGGCGCGCGATGCGGTGGCCTCGGCGTTCCAGAGCGCGGGGCAACGCTGTTCGGCGCTGCGGCTGTTGATTGTGCAGCGTGACGTTGCCGATGGCATGATCGCGATGATCGCCGGAGCGATGGCCGAGCTGCAGGTTGGCAACCCCGCCGATCCCGCCACCGATGTCGGGCCGATCATAGATGCCGAAGCGCGAGGGCACATCGCCGCCTATGTCGAGGAACAGCGTGCCGCCGGCCGCGTCATCGCACAGGCCTCACGCTTCGATGGCTCATCCGGCCATTTCGTCCCGCCCACGCTCGTGCGGCTCGACGCCATCGCCGATCTGAAGCGCGAGATTTTCGGCCCCGTGCTGCATGTCGTCACCTATGAGGGCGAGCAACTGGACGCGGTGATCGATGCGATCAACGCCACCGGCTATGGCCTGACGCTGGGGCTGCACAGCCGCATCGACGCCGTCGCGGCGCATGTCGCGGCGCGGGCGCGGGTGGGCAACATCTATGTCAATCGCAACCAGATCGGCGCGGTGGTCGGCGTCCAGCCCTTCGGCGGGCGAGGATTGTCGGGGACCGGCCCAAAGGCGGGCGGGCCGCATTATCTGTTCCGCTTTGCGGAGGAAAAGACCATCAGCACCGATGTGACGGCGGCGGGTGGCAATGCTGCGCTGATGGCGCGGTAGGCCCCAAAGCACCTCTCCCCTTGCGGGAGAGGATAGACTTGGCTTGCCAGCTTGCTGGCTAGCAAGTCTTGGAGAGGGGGGCGGTTTAGGCCAGCGTCGGCGTAAACCGCCCCCCTCTCCAAGTTTCGGTAGGCAGCAAGCTGCCAACCTTCACTATCCTCTCCCGCAAGGGGAGAGGTGTCTCATCTCAATACCCTAATCGTAAATCGACCTGTGGTTCCACCCGTTCGCCGCTGTGCCACCGTTCCAGATTGGCCAGGAACCGCTCGACCGAGCGGCCGAACATCTTGTCCTGCGCGCGGCCGGACAGGTGCATGGTGATGTGCGCGGTATCGAGGCCCCACAGCGGGTGCCCCGGTGGCAGCGGCTCGGGCGTGGTCACGTCGAGGAAGGCGCCGCCGATCTGTTTGGCGGACAGCGCCGCCACCAGCGCATCCTGATCGACCACCGTGCCGCGGGCGATGTTGATCAGCACGGCGCTGGATTTCATCGCCGCCAGCTCGGCGGCGCCGATCATCCCGTCGGTCTCGGCGGTGGCGGGGACGGCCAGGATCACCCAGTCGAATTCATGGAGCTGCGCCCGCCATTCGTCCGGCCCCAGCACATTCTCGCCTTTCGACCTTCGCACCACGGTGACGTCGACGCCGAACGGCACCAGCCGCTCCTCGACCAGCTTGCCGATCGCGCCATAGCCGAGCAGCAAGGCACGCGAGCCGTAGAGCTCGACCTTGCCCGGCGAATCCATCAGCCACTCGTGCCGTTCCTGGGCGCGCACCACGTCGCGATAGCCCTTGGCGACGGTCAGCATGCCCATCACCACATATTCGGCGATGGTGATCGCGTTGATCCCGGCGCCGTTGGTGAAGGTGACGCCGCGCTCGGCGAGGAGATCGAGCGGCATGCCGTCGACGCCCGCGTAGATCGAGTTGAGCCATTTGAGGTTGCTCGCGCGGCGCACCGCCTCGGCCATGTCGTCCTTCTTGTAGAGGTCGAACCAGCCGATTTCCGCGGTCGGCGCCAGCGCGAACAGCTCTTCGGTGCTGGTGAACCAGTGCGCATTGACCCAGTCCGGCAGGCGCTGCTCGAGCGCGGGACGGACCATGGCGGAGGCGACGAGGATGGTCATGCCGGTTCCTTCAGCGGGCGGATCGGGGCAAAGTCAGCGGGCGGCAGTGTTGGCGGCGATTTCCCGCTGCAACTGCGCCACCAGCGGTGTCTCGAGGCCCTGGAATGTCAGGTCATCGATCAACCATTTGCCCGATTCGCGGCGCATGGCCATAATCAGCCGGGTCTGGCTGGCCGGATCCCCGCGGGTCTGCACCATGACGGTGGCGCTGTCCGGGCCGGTCCATTGCGCGGTCTGGTCCAGCAACGCGAACTGGCTGGGATCATTGTCGTTGCACTGGCACAACCAGTCGAAATCGCCGAGCACGTCGATCTGGTCGGTCTGGCTCCGCTCCCACTGCTGGACCAGCGCGCCGGTTGCCTGCGTGAAAATGGGTCGCTTGGTGATATTGGGGAAATTGTCGCTCTTGTAGGGCTCGAACAGCGCGGTGACGGCATCGCGCAGTGCGGCCTGGTCCGCATCGCTCGGCGTGAAGGACGGGCTGGCCGCCGCACTGTCCGCAGCGGTCGGCGCGGCGCTCTCCGCCTTGTCGCCGCCCGAACAGGCGGCCAGCAGCATCACGGTCGTTCCCAAAAGCACAGTGCGTAGCATCTCTTCTCCCCTTCCTGTTCACCGGGCCGCTGCGCGTGGCCTCTGTGGCCGCACGCGAGTCTTGCCATAACAGCCCCGCCTTATTGCGTAAAAGCCCGCCCCATGGCCAGCGCCAGCACCGGCAATCCGATCAGATCGACGAGCGCGATGGTTTTCAGCGCGGGCGGCGATCCGGCCTGCCAGTAAAGCCACAGGAAGCTGAGCATGCTGATCGCCAGCGCGACCGAGGCCAGGCGCCGCGCGCCCGGATCGACCATCGCCCACAGTGCGATGACGAGGATGACGACGAACAGCGCAGCGCGATGGCGCATCAGCAGGAACAGCGGATTGTCCGCCTGCAGGCGGTACATCGCGCTCAGCGTCGCAGGGCGGACGAACGCCAGCGCCGGCGTGGCGTGGATGGCAGCGAGGATGAGCCAGAGGATGCGGTCGAGCATTCGGCGAACCTATCACTGACATTGATGTAAGCAAGTGCTTTTGTAACGCTCCCGCACCGGGTCGCTCTGCGGCCCAAGGGTCCCGATCCTAGACCAGCGCCCTGACGTCGCTCAGCCGCCCGGTCACCGCCGCAGCCGCGGCCATGGCCGGGGAAACGAGGTGGGTGCGGGCGCCCGGCCCCTGCCGGCCGACGAAATTGCGGTTGGATGTCGATGCCGCCCGCTCGCCCGGCGGCACCTTGTCGGGGTTCATGCCGAGGCAGGCCGAGCAGCCCGGCTCGCGCCATTCGAAGCCGGCGTCGATGAAGATGCGGTCGATGCCTTCCGCCTCGGCCTGCGCTTTAACCAGGCCCGATCCGGGGACGACGATCGCCCATTTCACGCCGTCGGCCTTGCGCCGCCCCTTGAGCACGGCGGCCGCGGCGCGCAGATCCTCGATGCGGCTGTTGGTGCAACTGCCGATGAAGATATTCTGCACCTCGACCGCGCTCATCGGCGTGCCGGGGGTCAGGCCCATGTAATCGAGGGACTTGCGCGCCGCTTCCTGCTTGGAAGGGTCGGCGAAGCTTTCCGGTGCGGGCACGCTGCCGGTGATCGGCACGACATCCTCGGGGCTGGTGCCCCAGGTCACGCTCGGCGCGATGTCGGCCGCGTCGATCAGGACGCTTTTGTCGAAGCGCGCGCCGGCGTCGGTCGGCAGCGTCCGCCAATAGGCCAGCGCGGCGTCCCAGGCGGCGCCCTTGGGCGCCATCGGCCGGCCCTTCAGATAGGCGAAGGTGGTCTCGTCCGGCGCGATCAGCCCGGCGCGTGCGCCGGCCTCGATCGCCATGTTGCTGATCGTCAGCCGCCCTTCGATACTCAGCGCCTCGATGGTCGATCCGCGAAATTCGATGACATGGCCGGTGCCGCCCGCCGTGCCGATCAGGCCGACGATGTGGAGGATCACGTCCTTGGCCGTCACCACCGGCCCGAGCGCGCCATCGACGCGCACCTCCATGGTCCGGGATGGCGCCAGCCACAGGGTCTGAGTGCCGAGCACATGCTCGACCTCCGACGTGCCGATGCCGAAGGCGAGCGCGCCCAGCGCGCCATGCGCCGCGGTGTGGCTGTCGCCGCAGACCATGGTCAGGCCGGGCAGGGTGAAGCCCTGTTCGGGGCCGATGACATGGACGATGCCCTGCCGCACGTCGGTGGCGGGGATGTAAGGCACGCCGAACGCCGCGACATTGGCCTCCAGCGCTTCGAGCTGCGCCGCGCTTTCGGGGTCGGCGATCGGCACCGGCCGGCCGGCGGCGTCGACGCGCGGGGTGGTCGGCAGATTATGGTCGGGCACCGCCAGCGTCAGGTCCGGGCGGCGCACGCCGCGACCATTGGCCTTGAGCCCGGCAAAGGCCTGCGGGCTGGTGACTTCATGCACCAGATGGCGGTCGATGAAGATCAGCGCCGTACCGTCCTCGCGCTGCGAGACGATGTGCGCGTCCCAGATTTTTTCGTACAGGGTCTTGGGTGCTGGCATGATGAAAATTGCCTAGAACCATCGGCGAGCGAAACGCAAGCCGCTCTGTAAACCCGCGCTGCTTTCGCCTATATGGACAGTCATGTCGCCAATCGCCGCCATCGCCATCGTCATCGTCACCATCCTTGCGATGGAATGCGTCGCCTGGGTCAGCCACAAATATGTGATGCACGGCTTCGGCTGGGGCTGGCACCGCGACCATCATGAGCGGCACGACAATGTCTTCGAGAAGAACGATCTCTACGCCGTGGTCGGCGCGGCGATGAGCATATCGATGTTCATGCTCGGCAGCCCGCTGGTCGCCGGGGCCGCCGCGTGGGAGCCCGCCACCTTCATCGGCATCGGCATCCTCGGCTACGGCATCCTCTACACACTGGCGCACGATGGCCTCGTCCACCAGCGCTATTTCCGCTGGGTGCCCAAATCGGGCTATGCCAAGCGGCTGGTGCAGGCGCACAAGCTGCACCACGCCACGCAGAGCAAGGAGGGCGGGGTCAGCTTCGGCTTCCTCTTCGCCCGCTCGCCCGAGGCGCTGAAGGCCGACCTCAGGCGCCAGGTGAGCGAAGGCCGCGCCCGCCTGCGCGAGTCGGTGCAGGACTGACGACAGGGGCGCGCAGGGCCGGTCGGGCCGAGGCGCGCTGACACCCCGGCGCGTTGCGCCCGCGCCCGCTCTCCGCACCCCTTCCCATGCGGAAACAGTCCAGTGCGGTCGTCGCAAATCACGACGATCCGCATTGCATTTTGCAACGCCGCACGCCGCTTTGTGCCCCCCGGATCTGTCGATCATGCGGAAATCGGTGCCGGGGCAGTTGGCCCGCTCCTTGCGAACGATGCTGCATCCCCGCGCCCGCGCGCGCCTTGCAGCAGAGATTTCGCATCCATGGCTTCGTTCGATTACCGCATTTCCCACTTCCTCGCCTCGCTCAACGGCATCAGCCCGGAATTCGACCGGCTGGTGTGGATGCTGTCGGCCAATGCGCTGCTCAAGGGCGGGGTGCTCTGCGCCTTCCTGTGGTTCGCCTGGTTCGCGGAGGTCGGCCGCTGCACCCGCGTGCGGGCGCGGGTGCGTCAGGACCGGCTGGCGATTCTGGGCGTGCTGATCAGCAGCGCGGTGGCAGAGGTGGTGGCGCGGCTGCTCTCGCTCACCCTGCCGTTCCGCCCGCGGCCGCTGTTCGACAGCAGCCTGCCGTTCCGCCTGCCCGAAGGGGTGACGCTGGAATCGCTCAACATCGCCGGCGAAAGCAGCTTTCCCAGCGACCATGGCGTGCTGTTCTGCGCGCTGTGCGCCGGCATCTGGCTGGTCTCCCGCCGCGCCGCGATCGTCGGCATGCTGTGGGTCATCGTCATGATCCTGCTGCCGCGCCTGTACCTCGGCCTGCATTATGCCAGCGATCTCATCGTCGGCGGGCTGATCGGGGTGATCATCGCCATGATCGGCGCGCGGGTGGTGCCGCATCTGCCGCTGCTCAAGACCATCGTGCTGCGCGCCCGCACCCACCCGGCGCTGTTCTATCCCCTGTTCTTCCTCGCCATGCACCAGATCGCCAACATGCTGATCGACCTGCGCGCCATGGCCGGGGCGGTGCGGGATATGGTGTAGCCGGGGCGGGGTGGGCGGCCCGCGGATCAGGTCCGCAGGAGCCGCCGGATCAGGTCCGCAGGCGACGCATTTGCGCCAAAGGTTCCGCTAAAGTTTCACCTGAAACGCTTCTTGCCGAGTGGCTTGCGCTGGGTGGGGTCGAGGTAGAGGCTTAAGTCGTTGAATTCCTGATCGGTGAGCGGGCCCTGCTTGCGGTCGAGCTTGGCGAGGGCGGCCTCGCCGCGCGCGGCGACCGCGGCGCGCTCAGCCGCTGCGACCTGGGCCTTGCTCGGTTCGGGGCGCTGTTCGTTGAAAAAATGGGGCAATTCCCCGTCCGCCATGTCGGCCAGCGCCAGCTCCGCCGCCAGCGTTGCCGGGTCGAGCAGTTGCTCGGCCGGGGCGGGGAGCTGCGGTTCCATGGCGCGCAAACTGTCCGCCAGACTGACAGTCTGCGTTACGATGGAGTCGACGGCTGTTTCGGTGTTGCGGGCGGCAGCGTCGGCGGCGTCTGCGCCCGCGCGTCGCGCGTCGCGCCCGTAGCGGTCGGGCTTCAGATGGGCGAGCAGGAAGGTCAGCAGCCGGTCATTGACCACCCGCTTGGTGCAGACGACGGTGCCATGCTCATCAAAGATGTTCTGCTCGACGCCCTCTATGGCGCGTTCGAAGGCGATATCCTCCAACAGGGCGCCGGCATGCTGGCGGGCGATATCCCAGGCGCGGGCAAAGGCGGCGCCATCGGGCGAGCGGCGCAGCCGGTAGGCGCTCTGCGGCGTCATCCCCACCGCCTTGGCCGCGACGCGGACGATGCCGGTATCCGCCAGCTCCTCGATAAAGCGGCGCTGCTTTTCCTCCGTCCAGCCATCCAGGCGCGGCTTGCGGCGGACGGGGACCCAGCGATAGTCGGCGGGGTCATAGGGGTGGGTGGTGGTGACGGCCGTGGCATCGTCACCATGCGCTGAGTCGGTCTGTTCCATCGGACAGTTTGGAACATAAAAGGAACATGTAGGAAAGCGTTTTTTCAGGCGAGGATATCGCTGCGCGCCCGCAATGCCATGTGATAGCCCGTTCCCGTCTGGCGGCCCACGACGGGCCGGTAAAGGGAGTGAAGCCGATGTCGAATTGGGAACTGGGCAGCAAGCCATATTCCGATGGATCGCGCGACGTGACGATCAATTTCCTGACCGACGATGCGACCGGCGCGGTCACCGGGCAATTGTGGTTCAAGAAGATGCTGTTCACTGTCGGTGGCAATTGGGCGGCCGCCGGATCGGTGCCGGGGCGCAATTATTCGGCCTTTGCAATTTGGGGCGCGGACAGCGCGGGGGCGACCGACTATGTCGCGGCGACCGGCATCATGAACGGCCCGGGCAGTGCGCCGCTATCGATCGACCTCAATCTGATCCGCGTCGAGACGGGCAATGGCAGCCAATATGGCTGGGACGGACAATTGCTGCCGCTGTAGTGAGGCGGGGCCGCAGAGGCGGCGTGCTTCCGATTATCGCCATCTCCGCTTTCCGGATCGGCTGCGGCGGAGCCTGCGCCAATGGCGAGACCGGCCAGCACTGGGACCGGCAGATGACCGGGCGCGACGGGGTGAGCGAGCACAACGTCGTCACCATCCAGCGCCACCGCGAACGCTGGGGACTGCGCTGCAGCCGCTGGCTGCAGACCGGCATTGTCGAGCTGGGCGGGACGGTTACGGTGGATAGGGAGCGGTGGTGAGGGTCGAAAAATTTCTCAATATCTAAAGCAAGTCGATCGCCGATTACATTAATTTCTAGCGATCGTCATCGTCAAGCTCATCTAAGTTTATTGTACCAACAGGTCGACGGTATCCATAGTTTTCAAGTTGTGCAGCGAAGAACGCCTCCCGTTCTGATATAAAATCGAAAAAGTCAGATTTCGTCTTCTTGGGTTTTCTCATTATCTCAAACGCGACTTCGTTTATGCCGTGTGCGGTATAAATTTGCCTCGCCATTTGCTCAGAACCAAGGGTGCTGACGCAGTCTTTGATCTGATCTTTAGGATCGGTATTTAGCCATCGGCCGTTCGTAGCTTCTTCGACATACATAATGTTTAATGCCAAGTTAGCTGAGTCCAGCTTCTTATCCCAGCCATCTAAATGCTGGACCCAGCGAGTTGGGAATATGTGATGCTTAGACGACGGCGCGCGCCCCGCCCCAACACCTACGAGCGCATTTGTTAATGGATCGCGGATGTCTCTATTGTTCATAAGTGATCGAAAAAGCTTACCGATAGCACCATCTGGATCGGCCAGCCTTACGTTTGTGATGTAAGTTTCTGACATCCAATCGGGTATCATGCTGTCTCCCTGTTCGATCCACCGCCAAATATCTGTTTTGTCGCGCGCCTGCTTGTCATGGGTGCTTTGCTGATAGCGACGGCTCAAGACCGCTCCAACAAACCACCTCAATAATTTATGTTCAGCTGAAGATTTTGTGCCGTGATCCAGCTGAGCGCCCTTTAAACGCTTCCAAACATGCGCAAAAGGTGTAAAAATTACTGGATAGACTAGTAACTCATTTGAGCCACTTAAGCCAATGCCAAGGCGGCTGCTGACGAACTCAGCAGACTCATGCAGCAGCTCGGCGCAGTCGTCGGACCATTTTCGATAGTTTGCTTCAGTTATTATTTTTGGGAGGGATGCTTTCTTGGTGTCCTTCTCGTCGAAAAGCGCGATTGTTTGCAAAAGAATGTCTCCCGTAGGATCGACGCGACCATAGTATGGATAAAGTTCCCGATAAGCAGCCGCGTCATCGTTAAGGTTAACACTTTTTGGAAAAAGAATGGACACTACAAGTTCAAACGGAGTGAGCATCTTTCCAGTTGAATTCAAAGTCGAAAATATCCTTGAAATCGCTTCTACTGAAGTAGAACCAGGAATGGTTGTTATCGGTATATTTGAGTCAATGCTTGGCTTGAAGTTACGACCTATAAGATATCTAATTATCTTTTCTTCTTCAGGGTATATCTTTGCGTAATCACCAATAGCACGCTCAAGTTCATCGTCATCAAGTAGTAGGCCTGTCCACAATAATTTACGATCAATCAATTTGGCTTTAGGGTTATTAGATGCCACCAGCCTAATACAATACCCGTCATCGGCATCGAGATCTAAAAGAAAGTCGCGAATCTGTTTTCCGTTGTCAAGATCGACACCTTTGCTCTGTGCTAGTAAGGAGATTCTCTTTATGTCTATAAAATAATGATTTGCACCTCGGCCATAGAACAATTCCAATCCCGCCGTTATTCGCTGTTGGCCATCCAAGACCAGTTCTTCAGCAACGCCTTCCTGTGAATTCTCGCTGGCGCCTCTAAATTCTCGCGGTGCTAAATCTATAGTAGGGCTCGACTGGATAAATAGAAACGAACCTATGGGAAACCCTTGGCGTAAGCTGTCCAAGAGAAGAGTCACTTGGCTCGGTTTCCACTTCCAATCGCGCTGGAAGGCAGGGAGCTTCAGACGTCCCTCGTAGGCCTTCTTAACGATCGCGAGATAGGATTCAACGCTGGCTGCCATTGTATGCCCTCGTAAGCTGGATGCATGTGTTCTTTACTACCTCACCGAAAATTGCAACTCACCCCCGCCCACAGCGCCGTCACCTTCGCCCCGCTGCCCTCGCCGTCGAGCAGGCCGTACAGCTCGCCCGCCGCGAATTCGGTGCCCAGTGTCGATTGCTCGACGGTGGCAGCGTAGGCGCTGTCGAGATCGGCGCGGGTGCTGGGGCTGGTCTGGCCGTTGCCCACGGTCAGGCCGCTGGCGGTGCTGATGCCGCCGGCGGGCGATGGCGGCGCATCGGGTGCGGGGGCGTTGAGTGCCCAGCCGGCGAAGGCACCCTCTTGGAACCACAGGGTCAGCCCGTCGGGCCAGCGGGCGTAGGCGAGCGGGCCGGCGCCGCATTCCGCATTGGTCCCCGTCTCCGCCGCGCCGCGGCTGGCCAGCGGTATCATCACCAGCGCGCGCGGCGTGCCGAAGGGGATGGGGCGGGCGGAGCCGCTGGCGGGATCGACCAGGCGCAGGCCCTCGGCCTCCACCGTCAGCGCCATCGCTTGCGCGGCCGGTGCCGGATCGGCGGGCGCGGCGGCATCCGCCCCCGCCGCCCCGGACGCCGCCGGCGGTGACGACGCATCGGGCGCGCAGGCGGCGAGCGTCGAGAGGATCAGCAGCGGGACGATGCGGCGGGCCATGGCTATGCTCCGGATGGTTTACCCTTCGGGCCATGGCTATAATCCCATGGTCCACCACCGACCAGCCAGCGCATCAGCCTTGCCCTGTGTCTGGCGGGGCATCGATGAAGCGACCTTGGCCCTCCGCGATGAGCCGGGCGCGCCAGTGCGCAGGACCGCCGCGCATGCGGATGCAATCGAATTCCTGCATTTGCATCGCGGCTACGATGGAGTCGAATTCCCGGTCATCGGCGGGTTGGCGGCGGACGTAGCAGTGGCTGTCCTCGATAGCGTCATCCCACGCCAGATAATCGCCAGCCACATCCTGCCACACGACGCACCCAGTGCAGCAGCCGTTCTCGACATAGACCGGGCCGGGGACATTGGCCGGGTGCGGGTTGTAGGGGCGATGGTCCGGTGGCGCCGGCTTGGTCCGTCGGAAAAGCCGGCGCCACAGGCCCATCAATCGTGCTCGCGCCCGCCTGCGCCCAGATAGAGCTCGCGCCCCGTCTCCTCATAGACCTCGCTCATTTGCGCCATGCCGGCCTCGGCCTCCTCCGCCGCGATGAAGCCGTCTGCCGGCTGGTTCTGCAGCCGGGCGAATTCGCGCACTTCCTGGCTGATCTTCATCGAGCAGAATTTGGGGCCGCACATCGAACAGAAATGCGCGGTCTTGGCGCCTTCCGCGGGCAGCGTCTGGTCGTGATACTGCTCGGCGGTATCGGGATCGAGGCTGAGGTTGAACTGGTCGCGCCAGCGGAATTCGAAGCGCGCCTTGCTCAGCGCATCGTCGCGCACCTGCGCCGCCGGGTGGCCCTTGGCGAGATCGGCGGCGTGCGCGGCGAGCTTGTAGGTGACGACGCCGACCTTCACATCGTCGCGGTCGGGCAGGCCCAGATGCTCCTTGGGCGTGACGTAGCAGAGCATCGCCGTGCCGTACCAGCCGATCTGCGCCGCGCCGATGCCGCTGGTGATATGGTCGTAGCCCGGCGCGATGTCGGTGGTCAGCGGCCCCAATGTGTAGAAGGGCGCCTCGCCGCACGCTTCGAGCTGCTTGTCCATATTCTCCTTGATCTTGTGCATCGGCACATGGCCGGGCCCTTCGATCATCACCTGCACATCCTGCGCCCAGGCGCGTTTGGTCAGCTCGCCCAGCGTGTAGAGCTCGGCGAACTGCGCCTCGTCATTGGCGTCATAGATGCTGCCGGGGCGCAGGCCGTCGCCCAGGCTGTAGGCCACGTCATAGGCCTTCATGATCTCGGTGATCTCGTCGAAGCGCTCGTAGAGGAAGCTCTCCTTGTGGTGCGCCAGGCACCATTTGGCCATGATGCTGCCGCCACGGCTGACGATGCCGGTCATCCGCTTCGCCGCGAGCGGCACATAGGGCAGGCGCACGCCGGCGTGGATGGTGAAATAGTCGACGCCCTGCTCGGCCTGCTCGATGAGGGTATCGGCAAAGATTTCCCAGGTCAGGTCCTCGGCGATGCCGCCGACCTTCTCCAGCGCCTGATAGATGGGCACGGTGCCGATGGGGACGGGCGAGTTGCGCAAAATCCATTCGCGGGTGTCATGGATGTTGCGGCCGGTGGACAAGTCCATCACCGTGTCCGCGCCCCAGCGGATCGCCCAGACCATCTTGTCGACTTCCGACGCGACATCGGAGGCGACGGCGCTGTTGCCGATATTGGCGTTGATCTTGACCAGGAAGTTGCGGCCGATCGCCATCGGCTCGGACTCGGGGTGGTTGATGTTGCTGGGGATGATGGCACGCCCGCGCGCCACCTCGTCGCGCACGAATTCGGGCGTGACATAGTCGGGGATGGCGGCGCCGAAGCTTTCGCCGTCGCGGGCGTATTCGGCGAGGCGGGCGCGGCCGAGATTTTCGCGCTCCGCGACATATTCCATCTCGGGCGTGATGATGCCGCGGCGGGCATAGTGCATCTGGCTGACGTTCGCGCCGGCATGCGCGCGCAGCACCTTCTTGCGGACATTAGGGAAGGCGGGGACGCCGCCGCTGCGATCCGGTCCGAGCTGGCCATTATCCTCGGGCCGCACCTCGCGCTGGGTCACTTCCTCGACATCGCCGCGCGCGCGAATCCAGTCGCGGCGCAGCTCGGGCAGGCCGGCCATGATGTCGATGCGCGCCGCCGGGTCGGTATAGGGGCCGGAGGTGTCATAGACCCGCACCGGCGGCTCGCCCGACGACGGCTCGAGATGGATCTCGCGCATCGCCACCTTGAGCGGGCCGACGTGGATCTTCTTGCTGCCGCGAATGGGGCCGGTGGTGACGGCTAGCTCGGTGCGGGCGGGGATATCGGCCATGGATCATGCGCTCCTAAGGACGGAGTGCGGGCCGGAACTATCGACACCGCTCCCTCCGCCCGTGCTAACGGGTTCAGGTTCGACGGGTCGGGCGATGCTAACCGCCCCTCTCAGCCAAGCGGCTCCCCGGGGATGACGACGGGATAGCGCGGGCGCGCGCGCGAGTCGAGCGGGATGCGACGGGGTTCGCCGCATCCCGCGCGCGATCAGTCGTCCTTGGCCAGCCCGAACAGGCTCAGCGCCAGCAGCAGCGTTGCCAGCACGCCCGATCCGCCGGCCAGCGGGAGCTCGCCGAACACCTCGGTGCCGCCAGCAAGCGACGCTGCATTCGCGATCAGCGCGATGCCGCCGACCAGCACGGTCGCGCCGCCCAGCAGCTTGCTGCCGCGCCCGGTGAGGGCGAGGCCCGCGACCAGCGCGGCGAGGCCGAGCATGATCTTGGCGGCGTTGTAGATGAAGAAGGCAAAGGCGACCATCGCGCCCGCTGCCGGGGCCAGTGCCGGGACAGCATCGGCGGCCTCGCCGAACGGACCGAACAGGGTCAGGCCGACGCCGACCTGCACGATGTTGAGCACCGCGCCGAACGCGATGGCGGCAAAGGCCAGCGTTAGCGCCTTGGAGCGCACCATCGCCGCACCGGCCAGCGCGGCAAGCAGCGAGAAGAGGATGCCCTCTGTGCCCCACAGCAACTGGCGCGGCACCTCCGCCTTGGCGATGTACAGCGCGGTGTAGATCGACTGGGTAATGGTCGCGACGACGAGCAGCGCGGCGATGATCCGCACGGTGCGGCTATGCGTGATTTCCATGACTGGCCCCTGTTTGACGACGATTGGAACATATTCGCGGCACAGCCCGGTGCGGTTACAGCCCATCCCGTCATGCCGCCCGAGCGGCCTTACTTTCGCCGTGGCAAAGGCAATCGCGCTACCGAAATCCTGCGGCAACGCAGTGCGCCGTCACGTCATGACGATGGACATTATGGCAATGATTGCACGCTCCCCCCGGTGCTGCACTTGGCCGGATGCAACGACATGCAACCTTCTGCAAACGGCCACGGCCTTGCTTGCCCAAGGGTCAGCCTTCCCCACCAACAATGGCACGCAATTGCCTCGCTTTCGCCACTTGCTCGCGAAGGGCGGGCAACGGACTATCGCCAACACGGGCGATGACAGAATCACAGACGGCAACGGCCTCCTGTGCTCTGCCAATCAGGCCGAGCCTGATCCCCTTGTTGACCAGCGCCCTCGCCACCTGCTCCTGCAGCGCGGGGAGCGGGCTGTCGCCGAAGCGGGCGACGCAATTGTCATAGACGGCGATTTCGTCCTCGGACCGGTCGAGCTGGCCGAGCGTGATCCCCTTGTTGACCAGCGCCCTCGCCACATGCTCCTGCAGCGCGGGGAGCGGGCTGTCGCCGAAGCGGGCGACGCAATTGTCATAGACGGCGATTTCGTCCTCGGACCGGTCGAGCTGGCCGAGCGTGATCCCCTTGTTGACCAGCGCCCTCGCCACATGCTCCTGCAGCGCGGGGAGCGGGCTGTCGCCGAAGCGGGCGACGCAATTGTCATAGACGGCGATTTCGTCCTCGGACCGGTCGAGCTGGCCGAGCGTGATCCCCTTGTTGACCAGCGCCCTCGCCACCTGCTCCTGCAGCGCGGGGAGCGGGCTGTCGCCGAAGCGGGCGACGCAATCGTCATAGACGGCAATTTCGTCCACGGACCGGTCGAGCTGGCCGAGCCTGACCCCCTTGTTGAACAGCGCCCTCGCCACCTGCTCCTGCAGCGCGGGGAGCGGGCTGTCGCCGAAGCGGGCGACGCAATTGTCATAGACGGCGATTTCGTCCTCGGACCGGTCGAGCTGGCCGAGCGTGATCCCCTTGTTG